>OLOL01000034.1_pt1 | contig 133407 bp, 115 predicted proteins | sample 1673081 | NCBI WGS metagenome assembly OLOL01 (sample SAMEA3136753, study PRJEB25190) | human gut metagenome
TTCTATCCATAATACAAAGATAATTGTTTGGGGACAGAGTTCAGATTACGCCCTCATTTTGTACTAAATATCATATAAGTACTTCCTTTAAGCGTAAGGGCAGAGCTGCCAAAGATGAGCCACTTCGGAAGATCTTACGGTCGGAACTCAGCCGTGAAAGAGCTACCCGGCTGGAAGGAAGCTTTGGAACGCAGAAACAACATTACTCACTGGCCAGAATAAAAGCTAGAAACAGGAAAACGGAAATGCTTTGGATTTTCTTTGGAATACATACGGCCAATGCGGCATGTATGATAGGAAAGGTTGAAAAGAAAATAAGAAAGGCAGCATAATCTGACTAAAATGAGAGGTAAACAGGAGAGGTTTTAACTTCCCCTAAAAAAGACATGTACATAATGCAAGGTTGGGAGAGAAAAAATAAGAGTATGTAAATAATATTCTATAAAAAAGGATGAAGGACTGGGGAGTTGACCGAAAAAATTAAGAGAAAAGCTCACGTAAAGTAAAACTTTTCTCTTGATTTATGAGAAAGAGGAACATTTACTGAATATCCCTAATTAACTGAATTACAAACTTTTAAATCAAGAAACAGAAGCTGTTTTCAACTACTGATTCGCATAATGTTACTAATGCTTAAACTTCTTTGTTTTGGAGAGTGCACCGGTATTACTTATGTAGATAGTACTTATATCCCCGTATGCCATAATAAAAGGATTAAGCGTAACAAAGTCTTTAAAGGTTATGCCGAAGTAAGCAAAAACAAGAACCAAGTGGAATTATTCTTATAACCGCTTAATCCCGAACTTAGGTTTGTATTTGCCGCATAAGTATTGGTTGTAAACAAACAAAAAAATGTAAATGAAAATAGTAAATGAATGAGTTCTTTTTGCATAGCTTATTATGTCCGTCAATAACCGGTTGCAATCTGTAAGCATCACCTGAAAGTCCCGATATGCTCTGAGATTTCTCATTCGGTTCCGCGCACAGCTCCATCAAAACAGTAACATGTTCCTCAAAACACCCAAATTGTTAGTTATACCATTTTCCCCTTCACCTGCCCTTCCCCTTCCCTCCCTATGGAAATCGCCGCCTGTCAGATATGACGAAGAATCAATATGCTCCTAAGCACGACATTCATTTATTAATACCCGACTTTCTTTCTTTTAATAGCCATAAATCAATCCTATATTCATCCTCTGTGGAACTCTGTGTACTCTGTGGTGAACTTATTATTTCGAATTACGATACATAGCAGGTGAAATTGCCGCCCTTCACCCGCTATCCCTTTATTCATCGGGGATACAGAAGAAAGGTGAAGGGGCGGAAAAAAAAGAAAACAAGAAGAGATAAGGTTGTTTTGGGCTATCAACCGTTTTTTATCAAAAGAAATATGGTTTAAAGAAGAACCCCGATGAATCTAAGTCATTTTTTTGCTTTTAGAGAGTTTTTCAGGTAAAAAATCAACCTCTTTGTGAAAGTAAAAGCCTACTTTTGCCCTGTGGAATTATCTTTGAAACAAAATCTTTACGTATGAAACATATCAGATTACAGTTTATACTTGTTTATTTATTCTTATTCATTTCTCTTTGTCATTCGTCCGAACTTCCGGAAGTCTTTACTACTTTGTTGCCCGCTCCGCAATCTGTCCGGTTGCTGTCGGCAGAAGCAGGCATTCATCCGCAAGATATTGTAGGCTATTGTTTGAAGAATAAGGCTGAAATCCCTTTCCGTCAGGATTATTTTCCACGAAAGCTGCTGAAATCGGTTCGCAAAGGCACTATTTTATTGAAGATAGACAATCGCATAAAGGAGGAGGAAGGCTATCGATTAATCGTGTCTTCTGGAAAGGTTACGGTGGAAGCACGCACGCAAGTCGGGCTGCAATATGGCGTGCAAACGTTGGTACAGTTGGCACAGAATGCTGTAGAATTGAATACATCTCTACCGGCTTTTGAGATAAAGGATTATCCTTCAAGTTCCTATCGCGCGATTCATATCGATTTGAAAAACCACATGAAGCCGAAGGATTACTTATATCATATTTTGGATCGTATGGCGGAGTATAAACTGAATGCTGTCGTTGTAGAGTATGAAGACAAGTTGAAATATGAGAATTATCCCGAGATAGCGTTGCCTGATGCGCTTTCCGTAGAAGAATGGAGTGAGTGGGCGGAGTATGCGCATCGGCTGAATATAGATGTCAGCCCTTTGATTCAAGGCATCGGGCATGCCGATTTCATTTTAAAACATGATGAATATAAGTCGTTGCGTGAGAATCCCGCGTCTGACTGGACTTGCTGTCCTACCAATGAAGACTATTACGAACTGCAATTCGGACTTTATCAAACTGCCATACGCGCAACTCCTCACGGAAAGTATCTGCATGTAGGAGGAGACGAAGCACCGGGTGTCGGAACTTGTCCTCGTTGCAAGGCAACCGGCAAGACACCGTTGCAGCTTCAGTTGGACTGGCTGAAAAGAGTCAGCGATTATGCGGAAGCTCATGGACGTATCCCTATCTTTTGGGATGATATGCTGTTCAAGGGAGTAGGTCTGTATTATACCATCCTCGATTTGGAGAAGTCCGAACAACAAGACTCCATTTGGGAAGCACGTTTGCCCGAATTGGACCGCTATGCCAAACTGTTTCCCCGAAACGTGATTTATATGCGCTGGAAATATGAAGATGCATTAAGTAAAGGTAACCGGTTGGCATTGGGCTGGTATAACAGGCAAGGTCTGCAAGTGATGGGAGCCAATGCCGCGCAGACCACCTTTGCCATGTTGCCGTTGGAAAACGGGCAGGCAGAGCATATACGCTCCTTTCATCTTGTAAGTAGCGAAATACCTTTGAAAGGAATACTTTGCACGGCATGGGACGATTCCTCTCCTCTGTTTGACACCTATTGGAAAGGATTCATTGCCAATGCGCAATATAGTTGGAACATAGCGGAGGAAATGGATATCCGAGAGTTTTCCCGTCGTTATTTGATTCGGGAGTTTGGAAATACAGTTTCTTCACTTCCCGACTTCAGATTGGCTTTGGAGTCCGCATTTCCGTTGTGGGAAACAGGTCTGCTGGATTATGGCGTCCGCAAGGCGATGTGGAAGACAAAAGGGAATTATAAGGTCATCTCTTTGCCCGGCGGGCAAAGAGGGGAGTGGAGCAGAAAGTATGCGGAACGTTTGAGAGAAGCGGAAAGAAACAAGAAAACCCATGATGATATTTCTTTCCTTCTAAAACAGTATCGGGACAAAGCGGTCCGCAATGACTATTCTCTACAGGTGTTTTCCATAATCAACGAATTGACCGGTTATACAGCCCGCCTGTTGCTGGCAGTTTCCGTATATGACAAAGACCGGGATAAGGCAAGTCTGAACAGCTTGAGGCGTTGCATGGACGATTTCAAAACAATCCGTAGGAATATGGAGGAACTTTATTCGCGGACACGCACAATTGAGCAGCCGGCAGGATATATCCTGCCGATGGGATACCGCTCGCGTCTGGGACTGAATACGCCGGATTCCAGTTGGATGTTTCTTTTTGAGCTTGAATTATTGGCGCATCTTGATAAAATGCTATCTTTGTACGAAGAACCTAATTGACGGACATAATAAGCTATGCAAAAAGAACTTGTTCATTTACTATTTTCATTTACATTTTTTTGTTTGTTAACCACCAATACTTATGCGGCAAATACAGGGAAGTATGCTTCCAATTTGAAATTCATTCCGATACCTTCGAGCATATTACCAACTAATGATGTGCGGATATTGTATCAAGACTCTGACGGTTATATCTGGCTTCCCACTTACAACGGACTTGTGCGTTATGATGGGTATAGCGTAGTGAATTACGGGTTGAATGACGGAACGAATCTGTCTTTCAACTGTTATCTGAATGTAGTGGTCGAAGACCATGACAAAAACCTGTGGATTGCTGCGGAGAAAGGCGTGTTCAAGTTACACAAACTTACCGGAGACATAGAGCGTATCGGAAACGATAAACTGGAATCCCTGAACGCGGCGGATATATTCTGCACGAAAAACGGGGATATTTGGGTCGGTGGCGATCGTGGACTTTTCAGAAAGAAAAAAGGAGAAGACATTTTCGAACGTATTGACTTGCCAAGCCAGCGGCTGGCAAGCGTCTCTTCCATTATAGAGGATGATCGGGGAGATATCTGGGTGGCGGCATGTGAAAAAGGGCTTTTCCGCTATGACGTGGAGCAAAAAAAGTTCTACGCTTATATCGATCAGGTTCTCTACCTCTCGAATGTCGTCTATCAAGACGACAAACAGCAGATTTGGGTCGGGACATGGGACAGAGGATTGCTGAGGCTGGCCACTCCTTATACTACCGGTCGTATGCAGTATGACCGGTTTCATCGGGTGGAAGGTGAAGAAAACTCGTTGTTCGATAATATCGTCTACGATATTGGTCAGGATGAGTCTCATCGCATTTGGGTCAGTACCCGTAGCGGGTTGAGCATTATGCACGATGAATCCGATTTCTATTCTTTCGAGAACTTTCTTCCCGAAGAAGGCATTGGAAAATTGCCTTACAATGAAGTGAGCTCCATCTTGCGCACGCACGACAATCAGATGTGGATAAGCATGTTTGGCGGTGGAGTCTGTAAGATTCAGACGGAGAATAAGAAGTTTGGCGTTGACCGTATGGAAGCTGTAAGAAGCCTTTATAAGACCATTTCCATACGAAATGTGTTTTATGCGGGCGATGATGAATACTGGATGGGGATTATCGGCTTCGGAATGATTCTCTATAATGCCCGCACTCATACGTGCATCAATTATCAGGAGCATCCCGATTTCAAGGATTTGCCTTATACTTCTACGGTGGACGCCATTATCAGGAGGAAGAAAACCGGAGAAATCTGTTTCGGCACATATAGTCGGGGTGTCTGGCTTTACGATGAAAAGAGTCATAAAGTGAGGGCGTTGAATCATTTGACGCAGAGGAAATTTGAGAATGATTGCGTTCATACGTTGATGGAAGACTCAAAGGGTAATCTGTGGATAGGTACACGACAAGGCGTATATATTTTAGACGCGGAAGATCAGTTCCATAAATTATCGGACTGGATGCCCGGAGTGGAGTTGGACTTTCTTAGCTCGCGTGTTTTTGATATCAAGGAAGACGCGGAACACCATATCTGGATTGCTACCAATTATGAGGGAATTGTCCGTCTGGATTTGCAGGATAAGACGTGCAGGCGGTATGCGGTAGGACAAAAGCGGGATGTGCAGAATATCTTCTGCCTGCTGGTCGATTCCCGTCAGCAGATATGGGCAGGCTCTATGTGGAGCGGACTTTCTTATTATGATCGCAAACAGGATGCTTTTGTAACGATCAATTCTTTCTCGACTATTGAGAATAAGGGAATCACTAATATTGTGGAAGATAATCGGGGAAAAATCTGGGTAACGACCAATAATACGGTGTTGTCTTTCACAATGAATGATTCCCATACATTGGAGAATATCAATTATTACGCGGTGGCAAATGAGATGGAGACGTTCTCGTTTAATCGTAGTTCCCATTGCAAGATGGCCGATGGCAGACTTTTGTTTGGCAGTTCGCACGGCATCCGGAGTTTCATAACAGATAGGATAGAGCATGAATCAGCTCCTTTCCCGCTTGTGTTTACCGACTTTAAGGTGCACAATCAGTCATTGAGAAGCATGTCACCGGATGAAAGACTGCGTTTCTCTTCAAAAGACGTGAATTATGCGGATGAGATCACCCTTACTCATCGGGATAATAATTTTACCGTTGAGTTTTCTCTTTTGAATTATGTGAAACCGCAGGAGAATATGTACACCTACTGTCTGGAAGGCTATGACGATAAAGAAATCGTAGTAGACGCCCAGCGCCATTTCGCCACTTACAATAATCTGCCTTCCGGCAGCTATCTTTTTCATCTGAAAGGAACGAATGAAGACGGAGTATGGGGAAGTTCGGAGAGAACCCTGAAAATCCGTATTCTTCCTGCGCCCTGGCTGACGTGGTGGGCCTACTGTATCTACGGTGTTATTCTTGCCGCTATCTTCTGTTTCATATTCCGCTTCTTGCGGTATAAAATGCGGATGCAACATGAAATCCAGATAGGCAAACTCGAAAAACAGAAGATTCAGGAGATAAACCATCTTAAATTGCAGTTCTTTACGAATATCACCCACGAACTGATGACACCCCTAAGCATAATTCTTGCTTCGTTGGAGAATCTGAAAAGCGGAGGCGACAAGCGTGCGCTGCATGCGGTAATGGCTGCCAATGCTACCCGCTTGATGCGTTTGATACAGCAAGTATTGGAATTCAGGAAAGTAGAAAGCGGCAACCTCAAAATCAGTGTTTCCTACGGTGATATCTCTTCTTTCTTGCGCAGTTGTGCAGAAGTTTTTGTCCCTCTGCTTGGAAAGAGGCGTCAAATCCTTTCCTTTGAAAGCTCGCCGGAGGAGATTTCCGGTTTCTTCGATTCCGATAAGCTGGATAAGGTTATTTACAATCTCTTGTCGAATGCCGCTAAATATACACCCGAAGACGGACGGATATCCGTGAAAGCGAGGCTGGCGGACGAACATACCTTGCAGGTGGATATAGCCAATACCGGAGAACTGATGACGCAGAAAACGATGGATGGATTGTTTAAGCGTTTTTATGAGGGGGATTACCGGAAGCACAATACAATAGGTACGGGAATAGGCTTGTCGCTGGTAAAGGATTTGATAACTATTCATCGGGGAACAATTCAGGTATTCAGCAACGAAGAGATCGGCAATTGTTTCCGTATCCTTTTGCCGATTCATAGAGAGGCTTACCAGCAAGGAGAAATCAATGAAACGATAGCAGCGCAAACGCAGACCGCTTTTCCGGTTCCTATTTATATAGATGAAACGATGAGTGATCCGGATAAAAAAATGGAATCTCTGTTGCGATCGGATTATACAATACTAATTGTCGACGACAACGAAGAACTATGTATGCTCTTTTCTAATTTGCTGTCCAACTGTTTTCGGGTGAAGACTGCTATGGACGGCAGGCATGCACTGAAGGTATTGGAAGAAGGAGGTATCGATTTGGTGGTTTCCGATATTATGATGCCCGATATGGACGGTATCGAGTTGTGCCGGTATATGAAGACTAAATTTGAATATAGCCATATACCCGTCATCCTGCTGACCGCAAAACGTGCCGAAGAGAGCCAGATAGAGGGATATAACTCGGGGGCCGACGGATACATCAGCAAACCGTGTAATTTCTCTCTGCTTTATGCCCAGATAATGAATTGCCTGAAAAGGCAGGAACGTAAAGGGGCGGATTTTCGGAAACAGATAGTTTTTGAAGTCGGCAAACTGGAGTATACTTCGTTGGACGAAACATTCCTCCAGCGAGCGATTGACTGTGTGAATGCCCGTCTGAGTGATGCCGATTTCGACCAAGCGGAGTTTGTCAGCGAAATGGGCACTTCACGGAGTGTACTTACCGAGAAATTGAAGTCACTGACGGGGTTGACCCCTTCGGCATTTGTGCAGAATGTCCGGCTGACTGCTGCATGTAAACTGATGGATGAGCAAGGTAAAATAAGGATAAGCGATCTTGCCTTTGCGGTGGGTTTCAACGACTCGAAATACTTCAGTACTTGTTTTAAGAAGAAGTATGGCATGACACCGAAAGAATACATAGAACAAGGAAGAAATTGATTGAATACTATCCGCCCTTATAGAGAAATCCTGTTTTGAATGGCTCGCATTGCCGGAATAATGAAAAAAGTGCTTTCTCTGATATTGAGAGAGCTTTTTCGGTAAATTTTCAACCTCTTTTATAGAGTGAAAGCCTACTTTTGTGGTGTTGAAAATTACTAAAAATGGTAATAAAGACATAACATTATTAATTAAATTCTATTTATTATGCAATAGTTCGTTAAAAAATCGCCAAGCCTAAGCGGCTATGGCAGTAAATAAAATGAGTTCTTTGAAAAGTTTGTCAATAACTTGCATGTCCGGTTTAATCCCGAACACGCAAATAAATCGTTCAAGCATATAAGCATTGTGTATGAATGACTTGCAAGAGGATATGGAATAGGCTATTCCGAGCCTCTTGCATGCCGCTTTGGCCAAGTTGACAGCAGCAAGCGATGCATTGAAGTGAAAATCCAACTTTCTGAAGTCAGTTGACTGGCAGTTGGTGATTCCTGCATGCTGCTTTCCATCTCTAAAGCAAAATTCCAATAGGAATCTGGTCCTGTAATAATCCAGCACTTCGCGTCCATCCATGGAATCGTCTGTAGAGAAATAGAGCTGCCACTTGTCTGTCCTCCCGTCCATCGGATACCAGATGGTTAAGGAAACATACCTTTTGAGAGCTTTTGCATATACCCTCAATCCGTATAGCTTTCCTTTGTTCACCTCGTATTCCTTGCACCGGGTCAAATCCAATTTGGCAAAGTCAATTCTGCCGTCAAACCACTTGGGATGGCCCCGTTTTCCTGTTTTCTTTTCCAATGTCGGATAGTACAGGATTACATCGTTCCTGAAGCGGCTGATGATATGGAAATCGCTCTCACACATAGGCGTTATGAATGTTTCCTTGGAAAAGAATGCGTCTGCAACCACTGTTTTGGATAGGCTCTGTAGCTTGTCTTTTCTACTGATTAGATAGCTGCTGTACCAGTCAACCAGATTCTTCCCATGTTATCCAAGGTCTTGCAATCCGGCGTCTGAATGGAACCTAAAGTCATGCATTCGTGGTTGTCGATGTCAATGACTCCGATGCCCAAGATTTCCAATCCTCGTTTATAATCCCCTGCACAGCCTGACCAGAAGTAACCAATCCAAGGTGTCTTCTTGCCTGATTTGGGGATATAGGAAGGATCGATGGCGATGGCTTTTCTTCTACCTGTGAGATGCTTGCTGATGATAGAATCGTTGAACGCAAACCAGTCGAATGTCTCATTCTCAAAAAGATTACGGTAGGTCTGTTCCGAAAAACGTCCATACCTGCCCAACTGGAGGAAGTTTATACGATCTGGAATGGCCATGAATAATTTCATTGCATCCATGAACGTTTTTTCAAAAGGTTTTTGTATATTCACGACTGATTTGAGAGCCGACAGGCACTCAGATTGGTATTGCATAAGGAGTGTTTCTTTAGTCATAATCAGAAGAGTTGAGAAACTTCTAATTTACTAAAAAATAACGAATTATGCAATACTCTTTTCCCTTTATTATCAACAGGTTAGCACTTCTTTCAGCACATTTCTTTATGCTTAACCATTCGTTTTTGACAACAGTTCAATGACCTCTTTAGTGTTTTTGAACCGACTTCTGCCGGTTCTATTGTTTAACTTTTAATTTTCCGGTAAAAATTTACCGAAGTATTGTATTATGAAAACAGAATCTTTATTCTTAAAAAAGATGTTGCTGGTGTTATTCGCTATTTTGGGAATAACTTTGTGTGTTTCCTGTTCTGATGATGACGATAAGGAAAATGGTGATGACGGTGGCGGAACGACTGCGACTACTCCTTTTAGTTCTGTAAAAGTAGAGGCTGACGGAGAAACCGTAACCGGTAGTGTAGACGGAACTACTATTACTTTTGCTTTTGACCGAGCGGAGAATTTCTCCAGTTGCAGACTGATGGTTGAATTGAATACCGGTTGGCAGTTGACTTATCCTACCGACGTAGATGATTACGATATGTCTGATGATCCGGATTTATATTTTAAAGGGCCGGATGGGTCAAAACCCAAGTATAAAGTAGTTGTTACTTCCAATGCTCTTCCGATCATTGATGCTTCCAAGATTACGGTAGAAGGTGGCTATGCGCTGGAAATAAATAATGCCACTAAAGAAATGGTGATTACCTATGATGCGAATATGGATAGGAGCAATGTTAGGTTGAACTTTGCCGAAGGGGCTTTAATGGCAGGGGCTACGGTTGAGACTACTACATTTGATCTTTCTGATGATCCGGTTACGCTGAATATTCGAGTAGCGGGCACTAATCGTTCATACATATTAAAAATAGATTATTCGGCTCTTATGACTCCGGCCAGTGAATTTGGTTTCCAGGATGTGACGGAAGACTATGTAAACAAAGCGGAATATCCGTATATTACGGTGATGAAAATAAATAACGCTACGTTGAGTAATGTCATTGATAAAAAACCGGTAAAGCCAAATCCGGAACGTTGGGACCCGAGTGGTTGGTATGGAAAGACGCAAGCTGAGGCGATGGCAGTATTGGGTGATTTCAATGATCCTGCTACGTATCCGGGAATAACGAATATCTCAGGTGTCAACTTTACTGTTGTGACATTGGACGCTTCCAAAGTAAAAGGTAAATTAATTATTGATGACCAAAATAGCGTATCTTTGTCAGAGGTGAATAATCTGGTGGTAGTAACCGGTAATCATATTGCGGATAAGGGCAATGCAGGTGGTAGAGGTATTTTATACGGTGATAATAAGGTTTATTCTGATAAGCTGGCTTGGATTGAATCTCAACCGCTTAATGTACAGTTTGGCGAATGCTTCGGCTTTACCGAAGACGGAAAAATCTCTTTTGATGTAGCTACCGTGAAAGACAACACATTGATGAAAGTGAGATTCTATAATGCGGATTATAGTGAAGATATTGATGACGGAAATAAATTTCCGGAACCTGAAGAAACTTTTGATTGCAGGAACTATTTAGATGGCGCATGGAATGTGAAGTATGTGGCATCCGGATATCCTTGGCTGGTTAGGAAAGGCGAAAAGCTTACCTACAAACAAGTGATGGGTAACAATGGATTCAATGACAGTATGGGCGATAATGAAACGAATCGTCGTGGGTTAATTGGAAAAACTTACGATGGGAAGATTGGTATTGCAGTAGTTGGCGTAGGAGATGCGGACGGTGCTGATGGTCTTACTTTATTGCAGGCAGCTTATGTGCTGAATAAGATGGGGTGGAAAGAGATTATGTCGTTAGGTGCTACGGGGTGGCTAACTGGAAATTCTTGGCTTCCTTCTATAAAGATAAATGGTCAACTGGTGAGTGGCGTAGACGGAGAAGGATCTGCATACGTTGTCGCTTTTGATGCAAAATAATTAATAAAAAACTGAAGAACATTATGAAGAAACACAAGTATCTGTTTGTTGCATGCCTGTCGTTATTTCCTATAATGGTAGTGGCTGAGAACGATACTCGAAATGAGATTGCGGAAGTTTGGGCAGCAGCAAATATTAACAAAAACAGGCTCTATAAAGGTAAAGTGGTGGATGAAAAAACATCCGAGCCTTTGGTGGGAGCTACTGTTAAGGTAAAAGGTTCTACTATCGGAACCATTACGGACATAGATGGTAATTTTAAACTGGATGTTCCAGCCAATATCTCGCCCATAGTGTTCGAGGTTTCATATATGGGGTATGCTTCGAAAGAAGCTACCCCTCATAAAACGGAAGGATTCACCATTCGTCTGGCCGAAGATTCGCAAGTGCTGGAAGAAGTACAGATTATCGCTTACGGTAAACAAAGCAAAATGTCTGTCACTGCGGCTATCTCTTCCATTAGCAATAAAGACTTGTTGAGGTCCCCCAGCGGAAGTGTGGCGAATGCTCTTTCGGGAGCTGTTACAGGACTTTCGTCCGTACAGGTGTCCGGTCAGCCGGGAGCGGAAGACCCGGATATATATGTGCGGGGTACGGGGTCTTTATCTGATGAACTTTCCAAACCGCTTATTTTGGTGGACGGAGTGGAACGTTCTTTTTTCCAAATGGATTTGCACGAAATCGAAAGCATCACGGTTTTAAAAGATGCAGCTTCTACGGCAGTGTTCGGTGTACGCGGCGCCAATGGAGTTGTGTTGGTTACTACTCGGCGAGGAACCGCCGGAAAACCGAAAATATCATTGAACTCTTCATTCGGTCTGACACAAGCTTTGCGCAACCTGAAAGGAGTGGACAGCTATACGTATGCCACTCTGTATAATGAGACGCAGTTGAGTGACAATCCTTCGCTGAAGGAGTCGCAACTGGGCTTCTCTCCTTATGTGAGAGAGATGTTCAGGACGAATGCAGATCCCATCATGTTCCCCAATGTCGATTGGAATGATTATATTTTCAAGAATCTTTCCTGGCAGACGCAACATAACCTGACAATGTCGGGCGGTGGCGACCGTTTCCGTTACTTTGTCTCGTTGGGATATTTGCTGCAAGACGGCATGCTGAAACAATTGGGAGAGTCTTATGATCCCAATTACCAATATAAGCGTTTCAACTATCGTTCAAACGTGGATATAAACTTGACAAAATCAACCCTGCTGAAAGTAAACATCGGTGGGTATGTAGGCACGAGGCGGGAGCCGCAGACGGATGAACTGTGGCGAAAGGTGATGTGGTGTACTCCTTTCTCCAGTCCGGGAATTGTGGATGGAAAGCAAATCACCAATATTTCATCAAACAGATATATTACCATCGGCGAACGCACATGCGCGCTGGATTACTATTATAACGGTGGATATAACGCCAATACGGATAATGTGCTGAACCTTGATTTGGCACTCGACCAGAAACTGGATTTTATCACCAAGGGGTTGAGCCTACAAATAAAGGGAGCTTATAATACCAACTACAATGTGAAGGTTTACCGTGCACCTACGGGAACAAACAGCAAATATACTCCCATTTATCTAGGTACGATAAATACACCGGGAATGGATTTCACAGATCCACGGTTTGACAATACGATTGTTTATCAGACGGATGGCGTAAGCGGGTTGAATGAGCCGATGAGCTATAGTGAAGCAACCGGTAGAGGACGTAACTGGTATGGAGAATTTAGCTTGAACTACAACCGTTCCTTCGGCGACCATGATGTATCCGTCTTGTTCCTTTACAACCAGTCTAAAAAATATTATCCGGAGACTAAAATAGACGGAAAAGTATTCTATGTCGATATACCGACAGCTTATATAGGCTATGTGGGACGACTGACGTATGCATACAAGAAACGCTATATGCTTGACCTGAATGCCGGTTATAACGGTTCGGAGAACTTTGCGCCGGACAAACGTTTCGGATTCTTTCCGGCGGCTTCTGTCGGATGGACTCTCTCGGAAGAGAAATTCATGAAGAAGCAAAAGGTGATTGATTTCTTGAAACTACGCGCTTCTTACGGTATTGTAGGTAATGACAAAATGGAAAATGCCCGGTTCCTCTACCTTTCAGGTTCGTGGAATGGTTACAATACCGTCAAAAAGAATCAGGGAAGCTGGCAGTTCGGACAGGAAGGCGGTACGGCTTTGCTGCCGGATGCAAAGGAGAATACGGTGGGCAATCCGGATGTGACCTGGGAAACCGTGGCAAAGCAGAATTATGGTATTGATCTTAAGATGTTTGATTCGAGACTGAGCTTTACAGCCGATATATTCTTTGAGAAGAGAAAAGATATCCTGTCTACGCGTAATACTTTGCCTACCATTACCGATATACAACTGCCTAAAATTAATTTGGGTAAAGTGAATAATCATGGATATGAGTTGTCGCTTGGATGGAATGACCGCGCAGGAAAGGTGAATTATTGGGTAAAGGCGAATATGTCTTATGCCAAAAACAAAATCATATATATGGACGAAGTGGTTCCCAACGAACCTTATATGGCGGAAACAGGAAGAAGCACCGGACTGAACTATGGATATCTTTTCGACCGTTTCTTGCAAAAGGATGATTTTGATGCGGATGGCAAATTGAAGGTCGATGCAAATGGTGAACAGATTTTGCCTAAGATGTCTTTGGGTACACCCCGTCCCGGTGATACACTCTTTAAGGATTTGAATGGAGATGGTGTAATAGATGGAGATGATAAAACTTACTTCGGGTATGCGAGACATCCGGAATATGTGTTTGGTTTCTTAGGCGGATTTAGTTGGAAGAATTTTGAATTCTCCATGCAATGGACTGCTGCTATGAATGCTTCCAGAATATTGGAAGGGGAGTATCGGAATGCTTTCGGAAGCACTAACAGCCGTATGTTGCTGAAATTCCTTGCCGACGGCAGATGGACAGAAGAGAATCCTTGCTCCCGGTTTCCACGACTGACATTTATGAATAAAACACATTATCTGGAGGATACCGATTTGTGGCTGATGAACGGTTCTTATCTTCGCCTGAAGACGGCGGAAATCTCTTATACTTTCCAAAATAAGGATTTCTTGAAGAAAATAGGTGTAGAATCTGTTCGTCTCTACTGCAACGGATACAACTTGTTGACCTTATTCTCGGACTTGAATGATATAGACATTGACCCTGAAGGAAAAACAAGCGGGGGTGACAACACTTATCCGAATGTGAGGATTTATAATTTCGGAATCAATGTTTCATTTTAAATCGATATAGTATGAAGAAGATTATTACATATTTCTTTTTAGGTTGTTTTAGCTACGTCGTGAGCAGTTGTAGTGATTTGGCTTTCGGCGATTCTTTTCTGGAAAAAGCGCCGGGAGTGGATGTGACCGTCGATACCATATTCTCTTCAAAGCTTTATGCCGACCGGGCATTGAATTCGGCTTATTCCACTTTGCGCACGGGATTGACCGTACATGCAAATAATGGTAATTTTGAATATCAGCAGGCCGGCAATAAGTTGGGATGGGACAATTTGGATGCATTGACGGATATTATTAATTCGCATTGTAATTGGGGAGGAGTGTATCAGGTTTACTATAATGGTTCTTATAGTTCGGAGTCGGAGAATGAGAATTCGACGCATGCCTCGAGTACAAAAATGGGGTTTTATCCTAATCAGGATGTGACTTGGAGAGGTATCCGGAAAGCTTATCTGTATTTGGAGAATGTGGATAGGGTTCCTGATATGAGCGAAACGGAGAAAACAATAAGGAAAGGGGAAGCACAGATGATTATTGCTTGCCAGTATCACGAATTGTTGCGTCATTTTGGAGGAGTGCCCTTGTTGTATTCTTCTGTGGATACTTCCAATAGCCTGGATATTGATTTCTCGCGGAAGACATTTGAGCAGACGGTCGAGTTTATCATAAACTTGTGTAGTGATGCCGCCAAAAAACTTCCTTGGCGTGTGGCTGCTGTAGATGACGGGCGTTTTACCGCTGCCGCCGCTTTGGGACTGAAAATCAGGGTACTTTTATTGGCAGCCAGTCCGTTGTTTAATGCCAACGAGCCTTACCTGGCAGCCAATCAGCCGACAGGCGGTAATGCAGGCAAGATATCGGCGGCAGATATAGATAAAATGGTGTGGTATGGTAATTATGACCGCAAACGTTGGGAAAGAGTAGTGGAAGCGTGTGAAGAATTTTTCCTGGAAAACACCAGGAATGGGAATGTATATCATTTGGTGGAAGCGGAAACTCCGGATGCGGAAGGATACAGGAAGGCTTTTTCTGGTTGCTACGCCGACCGTTATAACAGTGAAATCCTCATTGCGACATTTCGTAACCTGAGAACTTTCGGCGATTCTTATCACCGGATGTATTTCGGTCCGTCAACCGATACGGATGGAAATACCGGTCGTGGATATGCTGGCGGCTCGGTTACGTTGGATTATGTGGATATGTTTCCTTATGCTACAGGCGAAAGAGCCTCTTATAATGAATGGATAGAAGAGAACGGTTCAATAGGTACATTAGATAACAATCCGTTTACAGGTCGTGATCCCCGCCTGTATGAAACGGTGATGATTGCAGGGGATCATTTTCAGAGTCGTCCGGCGGAAATGTGGATTGGCGGTCAGGAAAGGGGAGCGGAATCAAACGGCGGACGTGCGCCGTCCGGATTCTGTATTCGTAAGTTCCTATGGGATTACAATCAGCTTACTTTCCATGACCGTCCCGCCAATTACGCTTATTTGAGGATGGCGGAAATTCATTTGGCTTATGCTGAGGCGCTGAATGAAACCGGACAAAAGAGCAAGGCATATAAGGAATTGGATAAAGTGCGCAACCGTGTGGGGCTTCCCGATATGAGTGATGCATTGTTGCACCGGCTGCAAAGTGGAAAGGTCTTGCCGTCTTATGCTGAATGTGCTTTGGAAGGAGATGCGGAATTGCGCGAAGAAATTTTGGATGAACGTGCCCGTGAATTGGCTTTTGAGGAGGTGCGATGGTTTGATATTGTCCGTTGGAAACGTGCCGATGTGTTTAAGAAAGAATTGCATGGACTGGATATTACCATTGCGGATGGTTCGCTGAGTGCGGGTAACTTGAAACTGAATTTCCCACAACCAAAAGTGGAGTCCGTATCAAGATATTGGCAGGATAATTTTAGTCCTAAATGGTATATGAGTGCATTTCCTTCTAATGAAATAAACAAAGGATACGGACTCTTGCAGAATCCGGGATGGTAATACGAGTGGTTTAATCAAAATGAAGACAACAATGAAAAAACTTATTATATGGGCAATGCTGATGTTCGGATTTTGTTCTGGGATGAAGGCGCAGGAAATGGCTATGCGCATTCTTGTGGTGGATGAATGGAACCGGCCGTTGCAAGGAGTAGCAATGCATATCAATGGCAATGACAAAGAAACTTTCCTGTCGGATAAGGAAGGAGTGATTGAATGTCAGGTTGCTAAAGGAGCGGAATTGAGCTTTATAAAATATAACCAGTTGCAGCGCAAGGTGACAGCGGCGGGAACGGTGATGACGGTGAAGCTGGATAAGAAGAACCGCATCTTTGATTTGGGATATGATGAGCGTGTGACGAAAGAGAATACGTCGGCGGCTATTGATGGCGTATCGGTGGAAGATATGAAGGTTTCCGGAGAAATAAGTCCGCTAAATACTTTGTATGGCTTGATTTCCGGACTGGGCGTTTATCACAGCAAATCGCTCCTGTGGGATTCTTCTCCCGCTATAAACGTGCGTGGTCGCGGATCGTATCAGGGAAACGGCGTACTGGTATTGGTAGACGGTGTGGAAAGAGAAATCAACGACCTGAATGTAGATGAGATTGAGAGTGTTACTGTGTTGAAAGATGCTGCTTCACTGGCGTTATATGGTAATCGGGGGACGGATGGGGTGATTTGTGTCACCACAAAAAGAGGGGGAGACAATAAACTGCGTACGCGTGTCGGTTATAACTTTACGGTGCAGACTCCTTTCCGTATTCCGGAAATGGCGGATGCCGTATCGTATGCGAATGCCGTGAACGAAGCTCTGAAAAATGACGGACTTGCATCCCGTTATTCACAGGCTGACATACAGGCATTGCAGAATGGAACTTCTCCATTGGCAAATGTGGATTGGGAAGACCAGATACTGCGTAAGGCAGCTTTTAACCACGAGTTGAATCTTTCGTTTGACGGTTCCAATCAGAGGATGCGCTATTATGTTTTTGCTAACTATACCAGTAACCGGGGATTTTTCAACAATACGGATTTGAATGACGGATATTCTACACAAGTGGAAATGTATGCGTTGAAGTTGCGCACGAACCTCGAAGCAAATATCTCTCCGACAACGGTGGCGCGCATGAATCTGATGGGGCGTTTGATGCAGTATCAGGAGCCGGCAGGAGGCACTTCTTTAAAAAACATATTCAATACTCCTCCCATTGCCGCACCTGTTTATGCTCCTGGTGGAGGATGGGCGAAAAACCAGATGTTTACAAATCCGCTGGCAGTGCAAGCGGGCGGTGGTTACAAACAGACGTTGCGTCGCACGTTGTTTGCAGACCTGACTCTGGACCAGGACTTGTCGATGGTGACACCGGGATTGTCCGCTCAACTGCGGGTGACGTATGATAACTCGGCAAATATATTAGACCAGAGAACTAGAAGTTATGCTTATTCTATAGCGACTCCCGTGCTTGACAATGCCGGTAATATATCGGATTTGTCGTATACCCGATATGGAAATGATACGGAACTGAGCTTCAGCAGTAAACTGGATTGGCAAGTTATGCGTACTTATATATGGGGGAAAGTGAATTATGAAAAGGATTTCGGAATGCATCACTTGGATGTGGCAGGTATCTTCTCGCAGGGACGAAAGAAATATTTGAAAGCCAACAATACCTATATGTTCCGCGACTACATGGCGCATGTCTCTTATAACTATGATAGCCGTTATTTGGCGGATGTCGTTTTTTCCTATTCGGGAAGCGGAAAATTGCCGACAGGTGACAAGTACCGCATTTATCCGGCTGTATCTGTGGCATGGGTGGCTTCTAATGAACAGTTTATGAAACGCTTTTCTGCGTTGGACTATTTAAAATTGCGTGCTTCATTCGGCATTACGGGAAATGATTCACGATTGTCTTATGATATGGATAAGCAATTTAACGGTGGCGGCAATTCGTACATTTTCGTAGGTACTTCTTCTACGTACGGGTTGGCGCAAGGAGGTTTCCCTTCAACCGGAGTGGAACCGGAAAAGGAATATAAGGCAAACGTAGGTGTAGAACTGGGACTTTGGAAGGGATTCTCGATGCAAGTAGATGCTTTCTATAATCGGCGCAAACAGATTAAGGGGGAAAGCAGCGGAATATATTCTACTGTGGTAGGACGAGGAATGCCTTTCCTGTTTAATGGTGAAGTAAAGAATTATGGAGGAGAAATCAGCATGGGATGGCAACAGCAACTTAATCATTTCGGCTATTCCATTCAAGGAAATGTCTCTTATGTCAAGAATGAGATTATTAATATCAATGAGGGATATCATCCTTATGGCTATATGTATTACACCGGACATTCTATCGGACAATTCTACGGATTGATTGCCGAAGGACTGTATCAAAAAGAAGATTTCGACGCACAAGGTAATCTGCTTCCCGGAGCTCCGGTTTCTACTTATGAGGCCAAACTTCAGCCGGGAGACGTGAAATACAAGGATTTGAATGAGGATGGGAAGATTGACAATTATGACCATTGCTACCAACAAAACACGACTTTGCCCGAGATCTATTATGGGTTCTCTTTGGGATTAAATTATAAGAATTGGGGATTGAAAGCCAACTTTCAGGGTGTGGCGCACTATTCCGTGTGGAATACGTTGGCAAGTGTCTATCGTCCGCTTTATGGGAATGATAAAAGTATATCCAGGTATTATTTGGAGAACCGCTGGACGGAAACTACTCCGAATGCCCGTTATCCACGTTTGACGACCCTTTCCAATAATCACAACTATCAAAACAGCAACCTGTGGATGGAGAAAGGAGATTATCTGAAATTGCGTGTGCTGGAACTTTCTTATCGACTTCCCACAAAGCTTACGGAGAAGATGAGGATGAGTGATTGTAGATTATTCTTGAAGGGTATGAATTTGTTCTCGATAGACCATATCGATATCATGGATCCGGAACAGATTAATGCCGAATATCCCTCTTCACGTTCTTATTTGATTGGTATAAATGTCTTATTTTAAACAAGAATCATAGGTATGAAAACATATAATTTATTGGCTTTAGCGGGTTGCTTGTGGATGACGGCTGCTTGTAGCGATTTTCTAGAGCTTGACGAATCCCAACATCATACAGTGGAATATGAGTTTTCTACTTTCGATAATACGAAAGCGGTGGCCACCAATGTATACAGTTATTTAAGAAATGGCTATAGTGATGTGAACTCTACGATGATAGACGCTGCTACCGATGATGCGGTGAATGCATGGAATACCAATGGTATTAAGGGATTTTATGACGGAAGTTGGAAAGATTCTTCGCCGATGGATAATGTGTGGGGACATTATTATAAAGGGATTGCCGCAGCCAATTATTTTATGGAGCATTGTCCTGCTGACTTCCCGGAAGCAAAATATCAGGAGAAATATGAGGAGAAGTTGAAAGAATTGAAACTTTATCCTTATGAGATACAGGCGTTGAGGGCTTATTTTCATTTTGAATTGTTGAAACGCTATAAAAATATTGTGATTGCCGACCGGCAATTTACGCTGGAGGAAGTGAATGAATTGCAACCTTCTTCGTATGAGGAGACCGTGGAATGGATTGCGGGTGAATGTGATGAAGTTTCTAAATTCCTGCCTGTTACATTTGAGGGGATGACTTCATCGAGTGAAATAGGAAGGGTTACAAAAGGAATGGTATTGGCTTTGAAAGCAAGGGTGTTGCTGTATGCCGCCAGTCCGTTAAATACAACGGATAACAGGGAAAAATGGTTGAAGGCTGCCAAAGCCGCTAAAGCGGTGATAGACTTGAACGTTTACCAGGAAAAGAAGAATGAAGAGGTGATTAACAATGCGAAATCTTCTGATTTTATCTTCGGCAGGTGGAACGGAGTGGATAATAGTTTTGAACGGGCTAACTTCCCGATGGGTTATGAAGGCGGTAATTCGGGAGTGTGTCCTTCGCAAAATTTGGTGGAAGCCTTTGATATGCGGGACGGAACTCCGTTTGACTGGAATAATCCGGATCATCGCACTAAGGCATTGGACCCTTTGGAGAGAGATCCCCGATTGGCACAGACGGTACTGATGAACGGGCAATTGTTTAAAGGTAGAAGAGTGGAAAGTTTTACCGGAGGCATGAACGGGCTTCCCAAAGAAGGAGCTTCTCCTACATCTTATTACCTGCGCAAGCACCTGAAAGAAGATACTGACTTGACTACCGGTAGTGCTACCTCCTACCAACATATTTGGCCTTTGTTCAGATATGCGGAGGTTTTACTGAACTATGCGGAGGCTTTGTTGGAAGCAACAAAAGAACCTGATTTCAAGGGAATTATCGATAACGTGAATTATACGCTTTCTCCTCGTGAGGCTGTGAATATGGTACGCGCCCGGGTGGATATGAACCCGATAGGGACTGCCGGATATGATGCTTTTAAAAAACGTTTGCGCAATGAACGACGCATGGAACTGGCTTTTGAAGGACATCGTTTTTGGGACATACGTCGTTGGAAGATAGGATCGTCTACTACGAAACTGGAAGGGCTTGCTATCACTGCCATAGAAAACGAAAATGCAGTTGAAGGGGAGGATATGTATACTTATTCTTATGTGAAGAAAACTGTGCAGGAGAGAATATGGGAAGATCGTATGAATTATTATCCGATTCAAGATACTGAATTATTCAAAAATCATAATTTGATTCAGAATGATGGTTGGGACGGTAATTAAAGTAACCAAGATGAAACAGCTATATTTTTTGATAGGTATTTTTTTATTGCTCGCTTCTTTATTTTCATGTTTGGATGAGAACGATGAACAAAGGAAAGAGGAAGCGAGAGAGGTGCAGGTGGATTTCGACACTGAAGTAGGAGAAGTACCTGAAGGTTTGAAGGACTGGCCTCATGTCTTGTTCGTATTTGAAAATGAGGAGTGCGTGGAGGTAAAGGAGTCACCGGATGATGCTTCTTTACTTGTCCCTTCCACAGGTGATAAAATGGTGGCACTGGCATACGAAAGTAAGGCGAACCTTTCTTTGGGAGCCCTGTCTTCCGGCGTGCCTCTGGCTTCTTATTATGTGTCTGTGGAGGATGTGAATGAAGATATTCCTCAAGTGTGGATGGGACAATTGAAGGTGGCGTCGAACTCTGGGAATACGCTTACCTTGAAGCCGGTGACCTCTCTCTTGAAAGTAAACTTTGTGAATGCTCCCCAAGCATTTGAAGCGATTTCTTTTGCTTTGCCGGAGATGGCAAACCGGGTGAATATCTATTCGGGTGACTTACAGGCAACTAAAAATTCATCCGGTAGAAAGGAAGTTAATGTAGGGAAATCGGAAACGGGTAAAGAAGTTGTTATTTTCCCGATGTTGAAACCGGGAGACTGGACGTTGGCGTGTAAATTGATATTGAGTGATGGGAAGTCAGTGGACAAAAAAATGCCTGTTCCCGTCGGCATTAAAAATGGACAGTCTGTGGAGGTGAATGTCGATTTTACGGATTATGAGTCAGAAGGAACATGTAAGCTGACCTACCGTTATGCTGCCTATGGAATGACAGCCTGGACGAGTTATAGTACGGAAATTACTTTGAAAGAAAAGAAAGAAGAGAAAGAAGAAAATCGTTATTATAAGGTGTCTGTGCAACAAAAGGACGGTACATGGAAAGAGGTGGACGTACATTATGCGCTTTGTTCGGATGGTCCGAATCATCATACTGCTATCTGGAATGACTGGAATAATTCGAAGGGGCTGCGGGATACGATGAGCTTTGTTAATTTCACGCACGATTTTGATGCGCCGATAAAGATTAGAGTACAGAAAAAGAAAAGTTTCGGTAAGGTGGAGGTCAGGCCGAGCACGTATGGAATCGTGCCGGTTAGTGTCGGGAATAATACGATTGAATTTACTTTGCCGAATTGGGAAAAACGAAAAATATCCGTAGAATTTGACGGAGACCGATATCATAATTTGATGATATTACCGAATAAGCCTGATCCTAACAGACCTGATCCGGATAACCTGCCGGCAGGCATGAAGTATTATGGACCGGGAGAACATAATCTGGAATGGATTACACTGAAAGAAGGAGAAACCTTGTATATAGACGAGGGGGCGGTCGTTTACGGAAAAATTGCCGTATCCGGTAGCCACGTGACGGTTACAGGACGGGGAATCTTGTCCGGAGCCAAGCTGGCGCATACAGGTAACACTTATGCTTCCGGTTATCAAATGATAGAAACCAATGGCAGTAGATTGCCCAATAGGGGATATTTTACGATTTCGGATATCACTGTCGTTGATTCTCCCAACTGGACATTGTCTATTTACAATACCGATCATGTAATGATTGATAATATCAATATTCTCTGTTGGATATTGAATGGGGATGGAATTGATTTGTGTAGTGTGACGAACGCTACAATCAAAGATTGCTTCATACGTACCTATGACGATTGCATTACATTGAAAGTGAATCATCTGTCGCATTCTACGACTAAAGACATCCGCATCAAAAATAATCTCATTTGGGCGGATTATGCGAGAGGTATTGTGATTGGTCCGGAGAGCGGGTCATCTACCAGTGCAGGGATAAGCGATTGTATTGTGGAAGATTGTATTATATTGGAGTATTCTACCAATCTGTTGAGAACGAGTAGTACCGGCTTGAATTGTGACGGTGCGGGGCTTTCTATTTCACAGTATCCTTCTGGGGGAACCACTTCCGGGAATATTGAGAATATTACCTTTAAGAATATTGTAATTGATAATATTCAGCAAAACGGGCGTCCTATGGTTATTTGGCAAAAAGCTGGTCAAGGGAGCGCATTAATTAAAAATGTAACGTATCAGAATGTACGGATTCTGGATGGGAATAACAGGTGTCAGGCTTCGGGCATTTATACAAATGGCAACGCTATTGAGAAACTCATTTTTGATAGAGTGACTTATAACGGAACTGCTATCAATCAATCAGGCAAGTGGACGGTGGATAGACCGGATAATGTAGATATTATTTATCAATAAAAGATAAAGGAAAAGATATGAAGAATTGTTTGTTGTCAGGACTTACCAAGTGGATAATAAGGGGAAGCAGTAGCTGCTGTTTGGCAATACTCGTTGCTTGTACTCCGGCAAAAGTGCAACTGAACGTAGTTCCGCTTCCGAATGATATGGAAATAAAGACAGGCTTTTTCGAGGTAGATAGTGCCCAATTTGCAAATGAAAGCATGGACAAGTTTATCACTTGCCGGATTGATTCTGCTTTCAATCGTGATTTGGGAGAAGAAGGATATAATTTGTCGGTTTCATCCGGGACAATTCGATTGAACGCGTGCACCGAGAAAGGAGCTTTCTACGGAAAACAAACTTTGAAGCAATTGCTGTCTTCACGTGGAATACCTTGTGTGGAAATTAAGGATGCTCCTCGTTTCAGTTACCGTGGATTGCATATAGACGTATCCCGTCATTTCTTTCCGAAGGAAGAGATTATCAAGCTATTGGATGAGATGGCCTATTATAAACTGAATAAATTTCATTTTCACCTGACCGATAATGGCGGGTGGCGTATTCAAATTGATAAATACCCCCGATTAACCTCTATGGGCGCTTTCCGTACTCAGTGTGAATGGGTAGAGTGGTGGGACAAGAAAGACCGCACTTATTTGCCTGAAGGAACCCCCAACGCTTATGGAGGTTATTATACAAAAGAGGATATACGTGAAATTTTGGCGCATGCCGAAAAGTTACATATCGAAGTGATTCCGGAAATTGAGTTTCCCGCCCACTCTGATGAGGTCTTTATCGGCTATCCGGAACTTTGTTGCACCGGCAAGCCTTACACGAGCGGAGAATTCTGTGCAGGTAATGAGCGGACTTATACCTTTATGGAAAATGTATTGACAGAAATTATCGACCTTTTTCCATCTGAATATATTCATATCGGTGGCGATGAGGCTAGAAAGATTGCATGGAAAACATGTTCGAAATGTCAGACTTTGATGGAAAAGGAGGGTCTTAAAGATTTGGAGGAATTACAGTGTTATATGATTGCGAGGATGGAGGCTTTTCTCACATCGAAAGGTAAAAGGATGATAGGTTGGGATGAGGTGTTGAATAATCACCTGGCTCCTACTTCTACAATTATTTCTTATAGGGGGCAGGAAACTGCATCGGAGGCTGCAAATAGGGGCTATAACGTGGTTTTCACTCCGGGAGCCGCACTCTATTTCGATTGGTATCAGGCTACTCCGGAGACGCAACCGCGAGCCATGATCGGATATTCGCCCATTAAAAAGGTATATTCCATTTATCCCGTTGCAGCAGATTCAATAACTGCTCTTCACAATGAGGAGTTGATACAGGGAAAACAGCTTAAGCCGAATAGCGTGCAATGGGTTCGTCCGGAGAAAATGAAATATGTGGTGGGAGTACAAGGCTGTGCTTGGACTGAATTTATGAATGATGAGAAACAATTGGAATACATGATTTTTCCACGTTTGCTGGCGGTTGCCGAGATGGCATGGACACAAGAGAAGAAACGGGACTGGCAGGATTTCAAACCACGTATGAATGCGCATATTCCACAATTGCAAGCACGAGGAATCAATACTTTTACGTTGACTGATGAAATTGAATTGACTACTCGGTTGCTGAAACCCGGGAAAATGGAAGTGGTATTGGATACGGAGAAATATCCGGTGGAGATACGCTATACGTTGGACGGCACTAATCCTACGATGAGTTCTCTGAAATATGAAAAGCCTTTTGTAATCCATGATTCGGTAGTGGTGAAAGCTGCTATATTCCGTGAAGAAAGAATGGTGGAACCGATATTGGTACAAAAAGTCGGAGTCATAGAAGAAATTACCAATTATTTTGAATACATCGAACCGGAACATTGGAAAGAATTGAATTTATGAAACTGATATTTTATGACGTTGTTGTAAAGTTACTTCTCCGGGTTTGGCAATTACAAGGAAGAGTATGGTAAACTTTCCGGAGCACAATCGGATAAGTACGGTTGGTGGTATGAATATCGAGATGGTAAATATATTAACAGGTAAAAATAAGGAAGGTGATCGTATATGAAATATGTATATATTTTTATAGTATTAATGTTCGGAGAATATGTTTTTGCTCAAAGCGGGGTGATTGCACATCGCGGATTCTGGAAGACGGACGGATCTGCTCAGAATAGTATTGCAGCTTTGCTGAAAGCCGATTCTGTTGGTTGTTATGGATCGGAATTCGATATATGCCTTACGAAAGACAATAAGTGGGTGGTAGCTCACGGTCCTGCTGTCGGAGGGCATAAGATAGCCGAATCCACCTTAGAGGAACTCACCGTTTTGAAGTTGGAAAATGGAGAAAATGTTCCTTCACTGGAGCAGTTTTTGAAAGTAGCAAAAAAGAAGACTCGTCTGAAGCTGATTCTGGAACTGAAAGTGTATGATAATCCGGAATGGGAAACGAAGTCGATTGAGTATATTCTGGCTACTGTGAAGAAACTGAAATTGCAGAGACGCATGGAATATATCACGTTCTCCTGGTATTCGGTGCAAGAGTTTATCCGCCTTGCTCCGAAAGGTACGTCGGTATATTATTTAAATGGGGATATCCCTCCTGAAAAGTTGAAAGAAGCCGGTTGCACGGGTCCGGATTATCATATAGGAGTATTCCGTTCTCATCCGGACTGGATTGATAAATGTCATGAGTTGGGAATGAAAGTCAATGTGTGGACGGTGGACCAGCCACATGACATGAAGTGGTTTATAGAGAAGAAAGCGGATTTTATTACAACGGATGACCCCGTTGTATTGCAGCAGTTAATGAAATAGAGAGGCGATGAGAAACATATTGATTTTATTTTTTGCATTGTTTGTGACGGGAGTGCCAGCTCGAAATAAAACAGTGCCGGGAGATACTATATCTGATGGTCGGGAGACTTCTCTTCCGATGATAACATCTAATATTCCGAAAAGCGCATTAATTCATTTAACGGAATACCGTAAAGGTTTGTATAAAGTTTCTATACAAGACGATAAGTCGGATTGGCGGTCGGTAGAGGTCCGTAATGCGTTAGTTTCTTCTTTTTCCAAGCACCCGCAGATTTGGAATGATTGGGAGAATCAAAAAGCATTACGGGATACAATGAGTTATGCTCTCTTTACCCATCACTTTAAGAGAAATGTAAAAGTCCGTATTGAACCCGGTTTTCAGTTTGATAAAGTGGAGATACGTCCGGTGTCTTACGGCATAGAATATAAGAAGGTGGACGGAGGAATTGAGTTTGAGTTGGTGAATGCCTCTCAAAAGGTTTCTGTGGAATTTGATGGAGATCGCGCTGAAAATTTATTTCTGTTTCCTGACTTGCCGGATATGGACAAGCCTGACAAAAATGAGTCGAATGTGCTTTATTACGGTCCGGGACAGCATGATGTAGGTTGCATTGTAATGAAAAGCAACCAGACGCTTTATTTGGATGAAGGCGCTTTTGTGTATGGACATATTGTGGGAAAGCGGATTGAGAATATTAAGATTTCCGGAAGGGGTGTTTTATGTGGTGCTAGAGAAACTCATAGTGACGAGAAGCGTACACAATTGATGAATTTTGTGCATTGCCGTAATGTGGAAATATCGGGCGTGACTTTAATTGATTCTCCGGCATGGACCATTCGGCTGAAAAATTCACAGGATTTATTAGTTGATAATGTAAAGCAGATCAGTTGGATACTAAATTCGGATGGATTGGATATTTGCAATTGTCGTCATGTCAGAGTGCGCAATTGTTTCTTCCGGAATTATGATGATTGCATTACGGTTAAAAATCAAGCATTGGCGAAAATGGGCTGTGAGGATATATTGGTGGAGAATTGCGTCGGGTGGACGGATTGTGCGAATGTTTTTCTTGTAGGACCGGAATGTGGAACAACCCGTGAGCCTCGTACGAATTATATAAGAAATGTAACTTTCAGGAACTGCATTGTATTGGAGACTCCCGCCTTGCATGATAGTGAAGAAGGGGATGATGGTTGGAGAGGTGGTTGTGCAGCCATTAATGCACGGGTGGGCACTTATGAAGGAGCAGGCGGAGGCGGCCGGATGTCGGATATCTTATTCGAAAATATCCGGATAGAAGACTTGACCGGAGGAAGGCCGATTGCAACAGAGATAGTAAGTGATGGAGAAAATACGGGAAGTTTGACCGGAGTTACTTTTAGAAATATTACTTTTAAAGGGAGTAAGTTCTTGCCGGCTCAAGTGAGAGGAGTGAGTAAGAAGTTTCCGTTACGCAATGTGACATTGGACAATGTTGTGTTTAACGGGAAATACATAAGGAAGGCGGATAACAAAAAATATTTGTTCATTAATCCCTATATAGAAAATTTGCAATTTAAATAAATACAGATTACCATGAAAAAACTATTAGTATCTTCTTTTTTGTTGGGGGGCATCTTGATAGCATGTGCCGAAAAGCAACCTGTTCCGGCTATTCCTTCAGATCCGGAAATAGAGGGAAAGATAGAAAAACTGCTGAAGAATCTGACACTGGAGGAGAAGATTGGTCAGATGTGTGAGCTTACAATCGGCGTCATAACGGATAAAAGCGGTCAGAAACTGAGTGAGGATTTGCTGGATACAGTGATTGGCAAATATAAAGTAGGGTCGATATTGAATATACCTTTCGGTGTCAGTCAGAAGAAAGAAGTCTTTGCGGATGTGATTACTCAAATCCAGAAAAAATCGTTGGAAGAGATAAGAATCCCTTGTATTTACGGATTAGATCAGATTCATGGTGCGTCTTATACGCAAGATGCTACTTTCTTTCCGCAGGGTATCAATATGGCAGCGGCTTTTAATAGGGAATTGACCAAACGATGTGCGGAAATTACAGCTTATGAGACTCGTGCCTGTTGTGTGTCATGGACGTATGCGCCTGTCATGGATTTGGGGCGTGATCCGCGTTGGCCGCGTATGTGGGAGAGTTTTGGAGAAGACGCTTATGTGAACGCTCAAATGGCTGTGCAAGCAGTTCGTGGATTGCAGGGAGACAATCCGAATAAGGTGGATAAATATCATATTTCCTCTTGCATCAAGCATTTTATGGGTTATGGCGTACCTGTTTCCGGTAAAGATCGTACACCTTCTTCTATTACTGACATTGATTTGCGTGAGAAACATTTTGCTCCTTTTCTGGCTGCTATTCGAGCCGGTGCTTTATCGTTGATGGTTAATTCAGGCAACAATAACGGCATGCCGTTTCATGCAAACAAAGAGTTGCTGACAGGATGGTTGAAAGAAGATTTGAATTGGGATGGAATGATTGTGACCGACTGGAATGATATTAATAATCTATATTTTCGTGATCATATTGCCGTGAGTAAGAAAGATGCGGTCCGATTGGCTATCAATGCCGGTATTGATATGGCAATGGTTCCGTCCGAATGGCAGTTTTGTATTGATTTGAAAGAATTGGTTGAAGAAGGAGCTGTATCTATGGAACGTATCGACGATGCGGTACGGCGTGTGCTGCGTTTGAAGTTCCGGTTAGGGTTGTTTGAAAATCCCTATTGGGATATTCAACAGTATGAGAAGTTCGGTAGTGAAGAATTTGCCAAAGTGGCTTTGCAGGCTGCAGAAGAATCAGAAGTCTTGTTGAAAAATGACGGAGGCATTTTACCGTTACGCGAAGGAATGAAGATTTTGCTGGCAGGACCGAATGCGAATGCTATGCGTTGTCTTAACGGTGGTTGGTCTTATAGTTGGCAGGGTGAGCGCGCGGATGAATTTGCTCAGACATATCATACGATTTATGAGGCGTTGTGTAACAGATTTGGGGCAAATAATATCATTTATGAACCCGGAGTGACCTATGCTCCTGCCCATCATGATAATTGGTGGGAAGAAAATAAACCGGAAATAGGGAAAGCGGTTGCTGCCGCTCATCAGGCGGATGTTATTGTCGCTTGTATCGGAGAAAATACTTATTGTGAGACTCCGGGAAATCTGAACGATCTGCATCTTTCTTCTAACCAAATAGAGTTGGTAAAGGCGCTTGCCACTACCGGAAAGCCGATAATCCTGATATTGAATGAGGGACGTCCGCGTATTATTCGTGAGATAGAGCCTTTGGCAAAGGCGGTAGTGCATATCTTGTTGCCGGGAAACTATGGAGGAGATGCGTTGGCTAATTTGATTTCAGGAGATAGGAATTTTAGTGGTCGATTGCCTTTTACCTATCCGAAATTCATCAATTCATTGGCTACGTATGATTATAAACCATGCGAGAAAATGGGGACTATGGAGGGTGAGTATAATTATGATGCGGTAATGGATATCCAATGGCCTTTCGGACATGGATTGAGTTATACGGAATTTGAATATGGCAATTTTAGGGTGAACCGTACAAACTTTACTGCCGACGATGATTTGATATTTGAGGTAGATGTGAAGAATACGGGTGAGAGAGTTGGCAAAGAAACGGTGATGCTGTATTCCAGTGATTTGGTGGCAAGTGTAACGCCCGATGTGATTCGTCTTCGTCATTTTGATAAGATAGAACTTCAGCCGGGAGAAATGAAAAAAGTGGTATTTAAATTGAAAGGAAGCGACTTGGCATTTGTCGGTTATGATAAAAAATGGCGGTTGGAGAAGGGACGTTTCCGTATGAAGTGCGGAAGTGAAGTTCTTTACATTAATTGTGAGAAAGATAAAATTTGGAACACTCCTAATATTAACTAAAAAAGAATAGTATGAAAAGATTGATTGCAATGAGCGTAATGGCTGTGGCTCTTTGTGCGTGCAGTACAGCGAAGAAGGTGAGTGCGGATTATGAAAATGTGATTCCTTTGCCTCAGGAGATAACTGTGGTACACGAACCCCCTTTTATTATAAAAAAGAATACACGCATTCTTTATCCGGAAGGGGATGCTTTATTGAAAAAGAATGCGGAGTTTCTTGCCGGTTATATAAAGGAATCGACCGGAAAGCAACTGTCAGTTGAAGTTGCTGAGGAGGGAAATGATGGGAATGCGATTCTTTTGGAAACAGATACCGCAGTTGGGCATCCGGAGGGGTATGAATTGACTGTTGCTCAAGGAAAGGTGAGGGTAAAAGGAAGGACTCCGAATGGTATTTTTTATGGTTTGCAGACGTTGCGGAAGTCGATTCCTGCCATAGCTACGGGAGCGGATGTCATATTACCGGCTATATCCATTAAAGATGCTCCCCGATTTGGCTATCGTGGGATGATGTTGGATGTAGGACGCCATTTTTTTTCGGTGGAGTTTGTGAAGAGATATATCGACCTACTGGCTTTGCATAATATGAATTATTTCCACTGGCATTTAACTGAAGATCAGGGATGGAGAATTGAGATTAAGAAGTATCCCAAACTGACCGAAATTGGTTCTATTCGTAAGGAAACCGGAATCGGGCGTAGCCGGACTGAGTTTGACGGTAAACCTTATGGAGGTTTCTATACTCAGGATGAAATAAGAGATATTGTGAAGTATGCTCAAGAGCGTTTTGTTACGGTGATCCCTGAAATAGATTTGCCGGGACATATGCTGGCGGCATTGGCTGCTTATCCGGAATTAGGCTGTACGGGCGGACCTTATGAAGTGGCACGTCATTGGGGAGTTTTTCCGGATGTCCTTTGTATTGGAAATGAAAAAACGTATGAATTTCTAGAAGGCGTGTTGTCGGAAGTGATAGAACTTTTTCCCGCGAAATATATTCATATCGGTGGAGATGAAGCTCCCAGAACTCGTTGGGCTGTATGTCCCAAGTGTCAGGCATTGGTGAAGAAAGAAGGTTTGAAAGCTGACAAAAAGCATACGTCGGAAGACCGTTTACAAAGCTATTGCATGAAGCGTGTCGAACAGTTTCTCAATGAGAGAGGACGTCAGATTATCGGTTGGGATGAGATATTGGAAGGGGATGTGGCTCCAAATGCAACGGTAATGTCTTGGCGTGGAATGCAGGGAGGTATTGAAGCTGCAAAACTAAAGCATGATGTGATTATGACCCCGAATGATTATGTTTATTTTGATTATTATCAATCTGCCGATAAGGAGCAAGAACCTATGGCTATGGGTAGTTGCATAACGGTAGAAAAAGTGTATAATTTTGAACCTGTGGCAGATGAACTGGCGGATGAAGAAAAAAAACATATTCTTGGTGCTCAGGCAAATGTCTGGACAGAATATATTGGTACACCGGAGCATGTGGAATATATGATGGTTCCGCGTATGGCAGCTTTGGCGGAAGTGCAATGGATGATGCCGGAGAAGAAGAGCTATCAGGGATTCTTAAACCGTTTAGGTAGTCTGGCCGAATTTTATAAACGGGATAACGTGAATTATGCCAAACATATATTGCCGGAGGTTGTTCCTGCTCAAACGAAATGATAGGTATGCGGTGTAATAAATGGTTTGTAAGTCTAGCTTGCTTATTGTTTGGAATGTGGGGAAAAACAATATGGGGGCAATCCGTCTATCCTTTTCAAGACGCCGGGAATCCGATTGAGCAGCGTGTTGAAGATATTATACGGCGGATGACATTGGAAGAGAAAATTGACCTGCTTTCCGGATATAAGAATTTTAATTTGCATCCGTGTGAACGTTTGGGGATTCCTGCATTTCATATGGCTGACGGACCGTTAGGCATTGCTTCGTGGGGGGAATATGGCAGGGCTACTGCTTTTCCCGCAACGTTGTCACTGGCTGCATCGTGGAATCGGGACTTGGCTAGGCGATTAGGTAGTTGTTATGCGGAGGAATGGCGGTCGCGTGGCATTCATTTTATGCTGGGTCCTGGTGTGAATACTTATCGGGCATCGAAAAGCGCAAGAAACTTTGAATATATGGGAGAAGATCCTTTTTTGACTTCAGAACTGGTAGTTCCTTTTATAAAGGCTGTCCAAGAGGGAGGAGTGATTGCTACAGTAAAACACTTTGCCGCTAATGACCAGGAATTTGACCGTTATCGGGTAAGTACGGAAGTCTCGGAACGTGCATTACGTGAAATTTATTTTCCCCCTTTTAAGGCGGCTGTTCAGGCAGCCGGAGTAAAAGCGGTCATGACGGGATACAATCCGGTGAATGGGATTTACTGTACTGAAAATAGCTTTTTGATTGATGTCTTGAAAAAAGAATGGGGATTTCAGGGAATGCTGATGTCCGACTGGGATTGTACTTATTCGGAAAATGCGGTTGTGAATGGATTGGACATGGAAATGGGAAGTTACAAATGGCTGATTCGGGAAAAACTGATACCAATGGTGCGAGAGGGCAGAATCAGCGAAGAGGTCATTAATGAGAAAGTGCGGCGTATTTATCGTTCCTGTATGGAAATGGGATTCTTTGACCGTCCTCAAAAGAAAGAAAATATTCCGTCTTTTAATCTCAAAGCTAACCGGATGGCACTGGAAGTGGCTCAGGAAGGCATTGTTTTATTGAAGAATAAAGACAAACTACTTCCTTTGAATGCGAATGAAGTGAAGAACATTGCAGTTATCGGGCCGAATGCTTGTTATAACCTTATTAATGATGTAAAAAATACAGTTTCTCCTATCTGTTATGGGGGAGGAGGTAGCTCAAGGGTTCATCCTTGGTATGTGGTATCACCGTTAGAGGGCATCAGGCAGGAGTTTCCGAATGCGAATGTTACTTATGCAGAAGGGATTTCGTCAGAATTTCAGTCCTTATTGTTTCAGAAAAGTGAATTTCGGACAGCGAACGGACAAAAGGGATTGACAAGTCGTTTCTACTCGTTGGGCAAGAAAGGAAAAAGGATTTCCGACAGTACCTTACCTGTGTTGCAGCGAGTGGATAAGCAAGTTGACTTTTTATGGGAAAGTAAACCGGATATTTCTGAGGATTTAGGTGAGTATTATGCAGTTGTATGGGAGGGTTATATTGAGGTGACACAAACAGATAGTTTGTTGTTATTTGTGGATGCTCAAGGTGGCTTTCGCCTGACAGTTGACGACGAGTTGTTGCATGATGCTTCTACCGCTCCTTCTTGTGCTTCTTGCCATGTGGCTGTTTCAGTAAAGAGAGGAGATAAGAAAAAAATAAAGTTAGAGTACTATAATAACAACTGTCTTCCTACTGAGGTGCATTTAGGATACGCTTATCAGGGAGAGGTGGACTTTTCTGAAGCCCGGCGGTTAGCTTCGTGTGCCGATATTGTCGTATTTTGCGGAGGGTTAAACGGACTTATTGAGAAAGAGGGAAGAGACCGGCCTTTTGATTTGCCCTATGGACAAGAGTTGCTGATTAAAGAACTGTCGTCCGTCAATCCGAATTTAGTAGTGGCCCTACACGCAGGAGGAGGAGTTCAGATGAATTCGTGGATTGATAAAGCGGCTGCCATTTTGTATCTTTTTTATCCCGGTCAGGAAGGGGGAAGGGCTATGGCACAGATTCTTTCTGGTAAAGTAAATCCGTCTGCCAAACTTCCTTTTACTATTGAAAAGCGTTGGGAGGACTCTCCCGCGTATGGCAACTATGACGAAACCCGTGACGAAAGGAAAGTCTACTATCGGGAAGGGATCTTTGTTGGTTATCGGGGTTATGAAAAGAAACAGATACAACCGCTGTTTCCTTTCGGCTTTGGACTGTCATATACGAATTTCCATTACTCCGGTATGGATGTGAAAATAGTGAATCGGAAAGAGAAAAAGGTAAAAGTTACATTTACAGTTTCTAATATAGGTAATTGTCAGGGGATGGAAATTGCACAGTTATATGTACGTGATGAAGAATCAAAAGAAGAACGCCCTTTGAAAGAACTGAAAGGATTCGAAAAAGTGCAACTGAAACCGGGAGAATCAAGAGAAGTAATAATTGAGTTAGAGAAGGACGATTTTCAATATTTTTCTGAAAAGAGAAGGGAGTGGGTCTTCGAACCCGGAATTTTTGAGATACATGTAGGGACATCTTATAAGGATGTGCGATTAAAGAAACAAATAAAGCTTTGAATTTATAATGAATAAAACTGGTAAAATGAAGTCTCTGATTTTGTTGATCTTCTTTGCTATGGCAGGATTCCTGTCCGTATGGGCAAAGAATGAAGTTATTATATCCACACGTAACAATTCGTTGGTTTTGATAGCGGAGGAAGGGAAAGAATTATTATTTGGATATTTTGGGAAGAAAGTTTCTTCAGAACACATTCCGCAGTTGTATGCAGCCGGTTTGATAGAGAACGTAGCAGCGTATCCGGTTTTCGGACGGAATTGCATCTCGGAGAATGCGATGTTGGTGCAACATCCCAATGGTAGTCTGTCATTGGAGTTAGTGGTTGCTGGGATAGAGCAGCAAACCAATCGGACAACACTTGTGCTGAAAGACCGTTTTTATCCTTTTGAAGTTCGGATGAATTATGTAGCACATATGGAGAGTGATGTTATTGAAATGTGGGCAGAGGTGGTGAATCATGCGAGAAAGAAGGTTGTGCTCAAACGGTTTGATTCGGCGTTTTTGCCTTTGCGCATGGGAGATGTTTGGATCTCTCATTTGCATGGAGCGTGGGCTTCGGAAGCCAATGTTACGACAGAACCGTTGAGAGCTGGAATGAAAGTGATAAAGAATAAGGATGGAGTGCGTAATTCTTTGAATGATCATGCCGAAGTTATGCTGTCACTTGATGGATGCCCCAAAGAAAACTCTGGACGGGTGATAGGAGCCGCTTTGTGCTGGGGCGGTAATTATAAATTTCGTGTCGATACGGATGATAATAGGTATCATCGTTTCTTTGCTGGTATAAATGAAGAGGCTTCGGAATATCAACTGGAGGCGGGTGAAACGTTTGCGACACCTAAACTTGCTGTAACTTTCAGCCGGGAAGGTTTGGGCGGAGTGAGCCGTAATTTTCATCGTTGGGCACGTAATGAGCAGATACATGCCGGTAATAAGGTGCGGGATATATTGCTGAACAGTTGGGAAGGGGTATATTTTAAAGTGAGAGAGGCAGAGATGAAGAAAATGATGAATGATATTTCGTCATTGGGCGGAGAACTTTTTGTGATGGATGATGGCTGGTTCGGAGAGAAATATCCACGTGTGGGTGATCATGCCGGATTAGGAGATTGGGTTACCGATAAAAACAAACTTCCTGATGGTGTGAACGGACTGCTTCATACTGCAAAGCAGCATGGTATCAAATTCGGAATATGGATTGAACCTGAGATGGTCTGCAAGCAAAGTGAATTGTATGAGAAGCATCCGGACTGGGTTATTCATCAACCGGATAGATCGATTGCCTACGGGCGTGGAGGCGGGCAGATGGTGCTTGACCTTTCTAACCCGGAAGTACAGGATTTTGTATTTGGAGTTGTAGATCGTCTGATGACACAGTATCCTGAATTGGCATATATCAAATGGGATGCGAACATGACATTGGCAAACTATGGTTCCTCCTATCTTTCAAAAGAGAAGCAATCTCATTTATACATTGACTATCACAGAGGTTTTCGGAAGATTGTAGAACGTATTCGCCTTAAGTATCCTGACTTGGTAATGCAGGCATGTGCCAGTGGTGGCGGGCGTGCTAATTATGGTGTATTGGCAGGATTTGATGAATTTTGGGTAAGTGATAATACGGATGCCCTGCAGCGTATTTATATGCAATGGGGAACTTCTTATTTCTTCCCGTCAATTGCTATGGCATCGCATGTCAGTGCTTCTCCTAATCATCAGACCGGCAGAAGAGTGCCTTTGAAATTTCGTTTTGATGTAGCGATGATGGGACGTTTGGGAATGGAGATGCAGCCATCAAGTATGACAGAACAAGAGCAGGTATTTTCTAAAAAAGCGATAGAGACTTATAAGCATATACGTCCGATTGTACAATTGGGTGACTTGTATCGTCTGATTTCTCCTTATGATAATAAAGGGGTTGCATCTTTGATGTATGTGGCTCCGGAGAAAGAACATGCTGTCTTTTTCGGATACAAATTGGTACATTTTATTAATCAGCAGATTCCTCGCTTTCGTATGGCCGGGCTGGATCCAATGAAGAATTATCGTTTTACAGAATTAAATCTTCCGATTGGTGAGGAGCCTTGTTCTTTGCATGGCAAAGTTATTTCCGGACAGATTTTGATGGAAAATGGTGTTGAAATATCATTGCGTAATGAATATGCAAGTCGTGTGTTTGAATTGTCAGTTGAATAAATGGTGCTATAAAGTGTTTTGTGTAAATGGAAAATGCAATCCCATTTCTTCACCACAGAGTACACAGAGTCTCACAGAGGATGAATAGAGGATTGATTCGCGGGCTATTAATAGATAACTTCCTTTCTATTAATACTAAACTTTCTTTTCCTTAATTATGCGAATCAGTAGTTGAAAACAGCTTCTGTTTCTTGATTTAAAAGTTTGTAATTCAGTTAATTATCTCATTGTTTTATTTTGTAGTCTCCTTGAAAATCAGTAAATTAGAAGAATAAAACCACTCATTTTCCTAATTATGATTCCCAAGGAGAAAAAGTTAAAACTAATAGGTTTGTATATGTATATCTGTGATGTCTATAAGTCTTCTCTGTGTTTCTACTGCCAGAGATTCAGTAACAATTCCAATCCCGAATTTACGGATGAGGAAGTTCTTACCGTCTACCTGTTCTGCGGTTACTGTCAGAGATACTTCGGCATCAAGGAGATACATACTTTCGCCAAGGAGTATCTGTCATCATGGTTTCCAAAACTTCCGTCTTATCAAACGTTCTGTATACGCCTAAACATGCTTTCAGAAGCATTTAAAGTGTTGGTGGAAACCATGATACAATCATTCAAGCCCAAGGATTGCGATTCCATCATATCCATTGTAGATTCCATGCCGATTGTAACCTGTAAGGGCAAGAATCGGGAAGGGAAAGTGGCAACGGAGATAACATCAAAGGGGTATTGCTCCACTAAGAACATGTACTACTATGGCATGAAACTGCATATGGTAGGACAGCGTAGGGAGGGAACCTTACCCTTCCCGGAGATGATAGCTCTGACACCGGCTTCGGACAACGACCTGACCGTATTCAAAAGCGAATGCGTGCCATACCTGTCCGGAAAGACAGTTCTTGCAGATAAGATTTACAGCGACTTCTCTTTCTTTAATGAAAGCAATCCAGTTAAGGTACTAACTCCGCATAAGGAGATTAAAGGAGAACCGGAAGTACTCAACAGAGGGAGAAAGCCTCCAGAGATCTTTTCTCGCAAGCCGTTTCAAAAGTCAGACAACCTATCGAATCCTTTTTCAACTGGCTGAATGAAAAAACAGAAATTCAAAAAGCGTCTAAAGTAAGAGCTACCAAAGGGCTGTTGGTACATACCTTTGGAAAGTTGGCCATTGCTCTACTTACATTGGTTAATTTTTAATTTTTGAATCAGAGAGCCAATTACTGATTCGCATAATTGACTAATTTTTAGCTAATTCTTCATAAAAGCAAGGGGAAACTATTCTGACATTGATAGTTTCCCCTTATTTTTGGCAAACAATTTGTTTATAGAGATATAGAGTAATAATTAAAATGAAATGAATATGTCTTATTGGGTATTATTTATAGGAATAGCCGTAGTAAGTTGGCTGGTACAAATGAATTTGCAGAGCAAATTCAAAAAGTATTCTAAGATTCCTACAGGAAATGGAATGACAGGACGCGATGTAGCTATCAAGATGTTGCATGACAATGGAATTTATGATGTACAGGTGACGCATACGCCGGGTCAGTTGACCGATCACTATAATCCGACTAACAAAACGGTGAATCTGAGTGAAGATGTGTATGGAAATGATAGTATAATGGCGGCTGCCGTAGCGGCTCATGAATGTGGTCATGCCGTGCAGCATGCGCGTATGTATGCTCCTTTGAAGATGCGTAGCGCGTTGGTTCCGGTAGTTAACTTTGCCTCTTCCATTATGACATGGATATTGCTGGTTGGTATCTTGTTGGTGAACACGTTTCCGCAGTTATTGCTGGCAGGTATTATTTTGTTTGCCATGACTACATTGTTCAGTTTTATCACGTTGCCGGTGGAAATCAATGCAAGTAAACGTGCATTGGTATGGTTGAGTTCATCCGGCATTACTAACTCGTACAATCATGCACAAGCTGAAGATGCTCTTCGTTCTGCTGCTTATACCTATGTAGTTGCTGCATTGAGTTCATTGGCTACGTTGGTTTACTATATCATGATTTTCATGGGTAGAAGAGACTAAGTCTTTCCGAAGACTATGGAGGATTTTTTCGTATATATGTAAGCATTGCTCGGAAATTTGCAGTAAATTTGCGCAATTAAAATTATAAACAGCAATATCATGGCAGCAAAACCAAGTATTCCTAAAGGAACTCGTGACTTCTCGCCGGTAGAAATGGCGAAGCGTAATTATATATTCAATACAATTCGTGACGTATACCATCTGTATGGTTTTCAGCAGATAGAAACTCCCGCGATGGAGATGCTTTCTACACTCATGGGAAAGTACGGTGACGAAGGTGATAAACTCCTTTTTAAGATTCAGAATTCGGGTGATTACTTCTCAGGAATCACAGACGAAGAATTATTGAGTCGTAATGCCGCTAAGCTGGCAAGTAAGTTCTGTGAGAAAGGGTTGCGTTATGACTTGACAGTACCTTTTGCGCGTTATGTAGTGATGCACCGTGACGAAATCACTTTCCCTTTCAAACGTTATCAGATACAGCCGGTATGGCGTGCCGACCGTCCGCAGAAAGGGCGTTATCGCGAGTTCTATCAGTGTGATGCAGACGTGGTGGGAAGTGATTCCTTGCTGAACGAAGTCGAATTGATGCAGATTGTCGATACTGTATTCAGCCGTTTCAACATCCGTGTGTGCATTAAAATCAATAACCGCAAGATTCTTTCCGGTATTGCCGAGATTATCGGTGAATCGGATAAGATTGTCGATATCACTGTTGCCATAGATAAGCTGGATAAAATCGGTTTGGACAATGTAAATGCCGAACTGAAAGAGAAAGGTATCAGTGATGAGGCTATTGCCAAGTTACAACCGATCATTCTCCTTAGCGGAACGAATGCGGAAAAGTTGGCGACGCTGAAAAATGTGTTGGCTGCCAGTGAAGTAGGATTGAAAGGGGTAGAAGAGAGCGAATTTATTCTGAATACTTTAGAGACAATGGGATTGAAGAATGAAATCGAACTTGACCTGACATTAGCTCGCGGACTGAATTATTATACCGGTGCTATTTTTGAAGTAAAAGCATTGGATGTGCAGATCGGCAGTATCACAGGTGGTGGTCGCTATGACAACTTGACCGGTGTATTCGGCATGGCAGGAGTATCAGGTGTCGGTATTTCCTTTGGTGCAGACCGTATCTTTGATGTGCTGAACCAACTCGACCTTTATCCTAAAGAAGCTGTGAATGGAACCGAACTCTTGTTTATTAACTTCGGTGAGAAGGAAGCCGCATTCTCTATGGGCATTTTGTCGAAAGTACGTGCTGCCGGTATCCGTGCGGAGATTTTCCCCGATGCGGCTAAGATGAAGAAGCAGATGAGCTATGCCAATGCAAAGAACATTCCGTTTGTAGCTATCGTCGGTGAAAACGAAATGAGTGAAGGCAAAGCGATGTTAAAGAATATGGAGACAGGAGAACAGAATCTTGTTTCGGCGGAAGAATTGATTGCCGCTATAAGATAAGAGATAGTAGGAATATAAAATAAGTAAGGTGTCGTTGACTTCACAATCAGCGGCACCTTATTTTTTCTTTTCGTGTGTACTGTTTAATATTCTATTTGGTCAAGTATTCCGTTGAGGTAGGCGATAGCCACTCCATAATTTGTCATGGGGATGTGCTGCTCCCGTGCACGTTCGATGCGGCTTAGCACATATTTGTGGTTGAACATACATGCTCCGCAATGGATAATCAAGTCGTAAGGCGTGAGATCCTGAGGGAAATCCGTTCCGCCTACAATGTCGATTTGTAACTTTTCGCCAATTCGTTTGCGTAATAGGCGGGGAAGTTTCACTCTTCCTATATCTTCGGTAAGGGGAGCATGGGTACAGGCCTCCGCAATCAATACGCGTGAATCCTCCGTCAGGCTTTCAATGACGACGGCGCTTTCTACGTAGTAATGAATGTCTCCCTTATAACCGGCAAAAAGTACCGAAAAAGAGGTCAGTTTACTTTCTTCTGGTTTCTGTTCATAAACAGCCTTGAAAACTTGCGAGTCGGTGATGATTAGTTTCGGAGGACGGGCGAGAGCTTGTAATGTCTCTGTCAACTTGTCGGTAGTGCAACTCACAACGAGGCATTTCTTGTCCAGCAATTCACGGATTGTCTGCACTTGCGGCAGGATAAGTCTGCCTTTGGGAGCTTGGATATCCTGCGGCATGACGAGAAGAACAAGATCATTCTCTGCGGTAAGCTCTCCGGTAATGCTTTGCTGACCGAAATCCGAAGGCAGTTTTTCAAGAATTGCCTGCCGGATTTGCTCGATTCCTATCTCTTCTTTTGCACTGACGAGCAACGGACGTATTTTACATTCTTTCTCAATGTATGTAGCTAAGCTATCATTGTTCTCTCTTATATCTATTTTATTCAATACCGGAATGACAGGGATATTCTTCTCTTTCAATAGTGCTAGCATCTCTTTTTCATGAAAAAAGGTAGTATCCCCACATAGCAGCAATGCAATATCCGTTTTCTCAATAGCCTTTAAAGTCCGACTGATACGCAGCTCTCCCAGCTCTCCCTCATCATCGAACCCCGGAGTATCTATAAACAAACACGGACCAATACCTTGCATTTCCATAGCTTTGGATACAAGGTCGGTAGTCGTTCCCGGAGTATCTGAAACGAGGGCGGTATCTTGTCCTGTCAATGCATTGATAAGAGAAGATTTACCACTGTTCCGTCTGCCGAAAAGGGCTATATGAAGTCTGTTGGCATTTGGAGTATCTGTCAGGCTCATAAGCGAAAATCTCTTTTACCGTTGGAAATTTCTTTTAAGTTACGGATAGCTATTTCTCTGATTTTGGGATTGGGAATTCGTTCCGTTTCTTTGGAAATCAGCTCCAATCCTTTCCGACGGGTATCTTCGGAGGCATAGTCTTCCAGATACTCTTTCAAGGTCATCAGAGCGTTCGGCCCGCAGCAATTTGCTATCTGACCGGATTTGACTAATGACATGAAGCGGTCTCCCGTCCGTCCTTCCCGGTAGCAGGCAGTGCAGAAACTAGAGATATAGCCTAGTTCGAGTAGCCAGTTGACCACTTCGTCCAATGTCCGTGTGTCGCTGACATCAAATTGAGCGGAGTTGTTTTCGGGCAATTCTGCTTCGGCATAACCGCCTACACTGGTACGTGATCCGCCACTGATTTGCGAGATACCCAGTTCGAGAACTTTTTTACGGGATTCCTGTGATTCACGGGTGGAAATAATCATTCCCGTATAAGGAACGGCAATCCGAATCACAGCCACAATCTTGCTGAATATTTCATCTGAGATGGCATTGGGAAAGTCTCCGGCGTCAATATCATCTGCCGAACAGATTCGGGGGACGCTGATGGTATGTGGTCCTACACCGAACTTAGCTTCCAGGTGTTCGGCGTGCATTAACAATCCTACAAAATCATACCGATAAGTATTCAAACCGAAAAGGACTCCAATCCCCACATCGTCAATACCTCCTTCCATTGCACGGTCCATTGCTTCCGTATGGTAAGCATAGTTACTTTTCGGTCCGGTAGGATGGAGGGTTTCGTAGTTTTCCTTGTGATAAGTTTCCTGAAATAGAATGTAGGTGCCGATACCCGCTTCTTTCAGTTTACGATAATTTTCTACCGTAGTAGCAGCGATGTTGACATTCACCCGGCGGATGGCACCGTTCTTATGTTGAATGCTATAAATTGTTTTTATGGACTCCAGGATATATTCTATCGGATTCAGCGATGGATGTTCTCCGGCTTCAAGAGCAAGACGCTTGTGCCCCATGTCTTGTAAGGCGATCACTTCCCGGCGAATCTCTTCCTGTGTCAGTTTCTTGCGGGCAATCGTCTTGTTCTTGGCGTGATACGGGCAATATGTACAACCGTTTACACAATAGTTCGACAGATAGAGTGGCGCGAACATCACGATGCGGTTACCATAGAATTTTTGCTTGATTTCTTTAGCAAGATGAAATATGCGTTCTATAAGGTCGGGCTGGTTGCATTCCAGCAACAGGGCTGCTTCGCGATGGCTCAATCCTTTACAATGGGAGGCCTTTTCAATCAGCTGCTCGATAAGTGCACGGTTGTCTTTATTGTTTTTAGCGTATTCCAGCGTATCCAGAATTTCTTCGTGGGGGATAAACTCTTCTGCTTTTGATGAATCTTTTTGGTATATCATATATTTTCTCTTTTTTCATTTTCACCACAGATTACACGGATTTTCACAGATTAAGAATGAATCGAAATAAATCTGTGAAAATCCGTGTAATCTGTGGTGCACTGTATAAAGTCCCCTCTTTCAGTGGAAATCTCGTAGCCGATGGCATTCAGCTGTTTTTGTAGGGCAATCAAGCCTTCGGCGGATTCCGCTCCGAGTGAAGCTTTGTCATTATATAACTCATATTTCTTCCGTTCCTCGTGCGGAGAGAGGTTAGGCATTACTACATTGGCGCCTGCCAATATTCCCCGTTCTCTTCCGTCGGAGGCAAGAGTCGCTAAAGCCGTTGTTGCCGGAATCAATGCAGATGGATGCATCAGGCGGAAGATGGATAATAGGAGAACTGTCTGTGCCACTGTTCCACTTGGGTATTGGGCAAAAGGGGTATCGTGATGCGGCAAGAAAGGACCCATGCCGATCATTTCCGGACGGAGCTGTTCTATAAATAAGATATCTTCGACAATATCTTCTACTGTCTGTCCGGGACTGCCGACCATAATTCCGGTTCCTGTCTGGTAACCGATGTCTTTTAAATCTTGCAGACATTGCAAACGCCGCTTGACGGACATCTCCGTCGGATGCAGCTGTTGGTAATGCGCCTCGTTGTAAGTTTCGTGGCGTAGCAGATAACGGTTGGCGCCTGCTTTGAAAAAACGTTCATACGTATTGCGGGACTTCTCTCCGAGTGATAATGTAATGGCACAGTCCGGGTATTCTTGCCGGATGTTTGTGACTATCCTCTCTATCTTATCATCCGTTAGGACGGGATCTTCTCCACCTTGCAGGACGAAAGTACGGAAACCTGACTCATATCCCTGTTTGCAACAGTCCAATATGCTTTCCTGCGTCAGACGATAACGCTCGATGTTTGGATTACCTTTACGAATGCCGCAGTAATAGCAGTTGTTCCGGCAGCAATTACTGATTTCAATCAGTCCACGGATATAAATCTTGTTTCCAAAATGAAGGAGACTGACTTCCTGCGCCTGTTTGTTGATGTAACGCAGCAGTTCTGCGTCACATTCAGTCAACAGTTGCCGGAACTCTTCCGGTCGGAGGGTTCTTTCCCGCCGTAGCCTATCGATCCATTGTTTCATAGCTCTCTTTGCGTTTGAGAAGCTCTTGTACCAGTTGGCGACGTCCTGAAACAATATCGTTATGTGTACTTGGACCGGTGATACATCCGCCTTCGCAAGCCATCACTTCGATGAATTGTCCGGCAGCCTTTCCCGTCTTGGCGCAAGCGCGTAACAGAGCGATATTCTTCTTATTGATGTCCGATACCTGTATTGCGTTGATTTTCTCCGCTTCTTCTTTCAAGTAAGCCTTGACAGCCCCCATCACGCCGCCTGCTTGGGCAAACCCGTGTGCTTCGCGGACGGAAGTGTGCAGAATGGAAAATTCTTGCATTTGTTCCAGTTGGATATCGAATCCATCAAGAATAGAACCTATTTCCTCAAATGTCAGAATGTAGTCTACCGCTTCGTCGCGTCGGACTTCTTTACGCTTGGCTATACAGGGGCCGACGAATACGATTTTTGCGTCCGGGTGTTTTTCTTTGGCGATCCGTGCGGCATAATACATGGGTGAACCAGTGGAAGATACGTATGGTTTCATTCCCGGAATATGTTTTTCGACTAACTCTATGTAGGAAGGGCAACAAGAAGTGGTCATGAATTTCTGTCCCTCTTCCAACTTCTCCAATAACTCGTGAGCTTCGTTGCTGGTAGTCTGCATGGCACCTTCAGCAACCTCAATGACATCGGCGAATCCTATTTCCTTAAATGCCCCGTAGACCTTTTCTATGGTTGTGTTGAACTGCCCGAGAATGGACGGTGCAACGATGGCAACCAGCTTTTCTCCTTTACGGATATGCTGCAGAACATCGAATGTCTGTGAAATCTCAAAGATTGCACCGAACGGACAAGCGTTCAGACATTTACCGCAATAGATACATTTACTTTCGTCGATATGCTCTATGCCATGTTCGTCTTTGCTGATCGCTTTTACCGGACAAGACTCTTCACATGGCACGGGGATATACACAATGGCATGATAAGGACAACTCTTATGGCAAATACCGCAACTGATGCAAGTGTCATGGTCAATCATCGCCTGACCGTTCTTTTTGAAGCGTATAGCGTCTTTGGGGCAGTTCATATAGCAACTGCGGGCTACGCATCCGCGACAAAGATTGGTAATCTCATAGTTGATTTGGACACAGGAAGAACATGCTTCGTCAATCACACACATGATATTTTCCTTATTCGGCTCGGGGCGGCTCAATGCCATACGTGCATAATCAGAAAGGGGAGCGACTTCATCATGTTCATCCGTCATATCCAATCCCATCAAAGGAAAAGTCTTATATCTCCATACCGCCCGTTCTTTATGTATGCAGCAACGTCCCATCGGCTTCGATCTTCGGGGACTCAGTTCTACGGGGAGCCGGTCTATCTTTTCTATTAACTGGTCGTTTTTCCAGAGTCTTACAAGGTCTGCCAGCAATTTGTGCCGGACAATCATAATATTATTCGTAAATGCCATATTGTAATAAAAATAAAGAGATTATTAGTTAGCCGGTGCAAAGATACGAACACTATTTCAATATTTAAGTTTTTTGCAATAAAAGAAAATAAACAGGCGAAGTGAGGTGGTTCGCTGGAAATTCCTATATTTGTCGGAAGAAAAAATGAAACTTCATGGAAGAAGATAATAAAGCCAGGCAAACTGTGCATTTACTTACTTAATTTTAATTTATTATTATGAAAACAACATTATTAGGCGTCCTTTGTCTATTCATTTCGGGATGGGGGAGTATGCAGACCGCATTAGCGCAGGATTTACAGGAAATGGAGAAAAGTTTGTCGGCCATCAATGAAGAACTGAATCAGAAAACAAAAGAGTATAGTTGGCAACTTGTGAGTGCTTACGCAGACTATTGTGAAGCGAATAATAAGTATATCAGTTGGAATGATGTGCCTTACCTGCAGGAGATTGTTGAGTATAACCGTCCTGCTTCATTGGAAAATTACCGGTTTGAACATAAAGTCTGTAAAGATGCGCTGGATAAGTTCTTAAATACATATAAGGAATATAGGGAACTTAAAAAGAGACAAACGGAGGTTGTATCTAAGGAAGAGAAAGAGGCGTTGTCGGCAGCTTTTTCTGCTTTTTGGAAGAAGTTGAGAAGTGAAGACAATGCTTATAAAGAATTATATTATGCGGAACGGAAGACCGTTTGTAAATATAGATCGGAAGCTTTGCGATATATGATTGAACAATATAAAAAGGATAATAAGGCAGTGCCCACTTCTATGATAAAATACTCAGACCGTTCTTATCTGTTACAGAAAGGCTCAGCTTTGGAACTGTTGGATAAAGAAGTGAACGCATTGGAAAGTGTTCAAAGGGAACTTGTACGGAAAATCACAAGAGCAAAGTATGGCTTGACTGAAGCTAAAGAAGAGTGAGAAAAGAATTTCTATCTGTCTGATTTACCGGAATTAAGGTATGATGTCCGTGTGTCGTACAAATGTGATATGCCCTTCACCTTTTCGCTATAACGCCTTATTCATGGGCGTTAGCGGGTGAAGGGCATATCTTTCACCCTCTTTTCTCTTTTTTAAGGCTGTCTATGTATACCGACAATTGGTCTGATGGCGGGCGTATATTGTAGATAAACCTCTTTCCTATAAGATCCGAACTCCCTTTTTATAGGCACTGAACTTCTTTTGGGTTATGGATAAACTATAAACGAAGGCTTTGATAACCTAATTTCCGCAACACTTTTGTATAAAACTAATTTGAAGCACTGAGTAGTAATGTATTACCCAGTGCTTTGTCATGTCAGAAGATTCACTTAACTTCGTGTTGCAATAAAAATCAAACCAATCTTCAGCAGACATGGCTAAAGTACAAATAAAATTCGATTCAATCACACCTTTTGGCGGAATATTTTCAATCATGGAGCAATTTGATGCTCTTTTATCGGATGTAATTGACTCCACATTAGGACTGCGTAGCAGAACCTATGGTTACCAATACAGTGAAATCATCCGTTCTCTCATGTGCGTATTCTTCTGTGGCGGCTCGTGCATTGAAGACATATCCACTCATCTCATGCCCCATCTTTCCCTGCATCCCAAACTTAAAACCTGCAGCGCAGACACGATTCTTCGCGCCATAAAAGAACTGACAACAGACAACATTACGTATTCATCTCCAGACTCAGGTAAATCTTATGACTTCAATACAGCTGACAACATGAATGAATTGCTGGTCAAGTCTCTCATTGCTACCGGAGAATTATGTCAGGAGCAGGGTTACGATCTGGATTTTGCCCACCAGTTCATTGAAACGGAGAAGTATGATGCCAAACGTACATACAAGAAGTTCACAGGATACAGCCCGGGAGTGGCCGTTATAGGTGACCATATTGTCGGCATTGAAAATCGGGATGGGAACACGAATGTCCGGTTCTGCCAGCAGTGTACATTGGAAAGAATCTTCACCAGGCTGGAATGTAACGGCATTCATATAAATAGAGCCCGTATGGATTGTGGGTCGTGCTCCGAAGAGATTGTAGATACCGTCAAGGCCCATTGCAAGTACTTCTATATCAGAGCCAACAGATGCTCCGCTTTTTACGATGACATGTTCGCCCTCAGGGGATGGAAGGCTGAGGAGATCAACGGAATCAGGTTCGAGATGAATTCGATTGTCGTAGAAAAGTGGAAGGGGAAACCCTACCGTCTTGTCATCCAAAGACAAAGAAGAACAGATGACATACGGGAGCTATGGGAAGGAGAATATACCTACCGGTGTATCCTTACCAATGATTTCGAATCCGACATAAGGGATGTCGTAGAGTTCTATAACCTGCGCGGTGGGAAGGAAAGAATCCTCGATGACATGAACAACGGGTTTGGATGGAAACACTTGCCAAAGTCATTCATGGCAGAAAATGCAGTATACCTGCTGATGACTGCATTGATAAGGAACTTCTACAAAACAATCATCCGAAAATTAAACGTTAAGGATTTTGGGCTATCCATAACGAGTCGTATCAAAACTTTCGTTTTCAAATACATCTCGGTTGCCGCAAAGTGGATTAGGACTTCTAGGCCCCACGTGCTAAACATCTATACAGAGAATCCAGCGTATAAAATGGCCTTTCAACAGGATTTTGGCTAATCTTTACTCTTAGTGGTGGGTAATGCGTATTGCCTCAAGTCGCTTCATGGGGTAAGGGGAAGTTATGCAAAAGAGTGGACCTTTGGCACCTTCGTTTCACCAAAACCCAATGTAAAGATAATAAACTCACTGAAAAATGCATAGGTAATGCTCTGATTTCATTCGCTTGCGGAAATTAGGTTAATATTGTTCTTTATCGTATATAGGCTTTTTGTTAGTTCAAAACTTCTATTAGTTAATCCGATTTTAGGGCTAAAATTTTCAATTTACAGCTTTACATTTATGGATGGTAGTATCCAAAGACAAGGTATTGTAATTACAAAGAACAAGGATATTCAAGAAGGCGATCAAGTTCAAATATACAATATAGGTTATCAACTTTATTTCGGAAACAAAAGGTTTATATCATGACGGTTCAAGATTTATACGATGTTATTTCTGACATCTCTACTCAAGATGTTAAGCTCTATTTTGTCACAAGAAAGACAAAAGAGAATATAACTAAGAAGATGCGTGCAAAAGACAAATATCTCTTTCGAGTATATCAAATTGATTGTGATGATGAATTGCGAGAGACAATTTTGTCAGCATCGAAGGAACAACTTAAGGCTACTATTGACAAGAATTTTGATTTGGTAGATTATGATATTTTGTCAGATGAAACAGAGAACCTATTTACGTATTCTATTAAGAATAAGGTATTTTCTTTTTCAGACGTTGTTACTAATCAATTACTTTCAACTAATATAGAAAAAGTAAAGAATTTATTTGATATAACGAGTAACGGTGATAGTCTATGGGCTTACTGCGTTGAATTCTTTAACCTTTCAACTAAGCAAAAAATATACACGTTTCGCAAATTGCTTCCGAGTAAGGTTTGTGTTGATGAAAAATCAACTAAATGGCTTAGGGCAATGTTTAGCACAAAAAGTCAGAAGCTTACAATCTTAAAAGAGGAAACTGTTAATCTTGACTATCAAATAGATTGTATTTTTTGCGATGAGATTTTTTATGTACTTAAAAAAGCCTATTTTGAGCAAATATTGGGCTTGCATGAAGAGTATAAAGAGAAAGCTACAGATATTGCAAATAAGATGGTTGACAGTGGAAATTTTATTGGTTCAGAAAAACTTCTAGAACTAATAGAAACGAAACCATCAATACATAAGAAGTTGCTCAAAGTAGAAAAAATTGGAAGTTACACTAATTTGACTACCAATGACATGAAACGTATGTGCAGAGTCTGTAAGAAGTACAATGACAAACTACCAATGAAAGATGGGAAACTTGTTGTTGAAAGCGAAGCAGATATTGATGTTGTACTCAAAGCATTGGCTGATTATTATAAAATTGGAGAAATTTCCAAAAAGTCCTATGGCACTTTCTCTGGTAAAGAACTAAAAGGAACTACTAGCAAATAAAGTTCAAATATAGTAACGCTTATGTTAGGCAATAAGAAACCACGCATCATCAACGTGACTCGCAAACCATCAAAATGCCCCGATTGTGGTAGTTCTGTAGTTGATATAATTTATGGCACGGGAGACATGACCGAGATTGAATTTGTGCTTCAGTACCGAAAGGATGGTATCATGGGTGGCGACAGCATACCTCGTCGAGCTCCAATATGGAGCTGCTCCTGTGGATGCAAACGCTTCCGTAAAGTCAATCCTGACGGCTCTGATGCCACTGTAAAAGTCAAGGTGTTGAAGAATATGCGTAAGGCACCTGCCACAAAGATCAATTGGACCTCTGATTTGGCAAGTCGCGCATTGGAAGTTAATAGACGCGAAGTCATGCACCATTATCATGTCGATGTTACTACAGAACTGGATGAACACGAGACCTTGACTATTACAGCTGTCAGTGGTACAGATGCAGAAGATCAAGCAATGGAATTGGTAGCAAAAGGACTCGTTGGACTTCAAGGTCGAAAATGTACCAGTATGGAAGTGTTTGATGCGGAATGATGAGTAGTAGCAATCATGAAATTCCTAATCTGCGAATTTGTTCTATTACAACCATTGGATTTACACACCTCCCCTTCAGCTTGCAAGTAATATGCAAATGTTCCCCAGTGCTGCGTCCTGTGTTACCGGTTATCCCAACGATGGTTTCAGCTGAGACCACATCTCCTTTGCGAACGGCAACCTTGGAAAGATGGCAGTAACTGATAGTAATATCACCATGGCGAAGTGTTACGAAGATGCCGGAACGCTTGTCGTAGCCAACTTTATGGACGATGCCTGGCAACATGGCGAAGACTTTGTCGCCGCGTGCATGTAGGTCGAGACCGTTGTGCATACGTTTCTTGCCAGTGAAAGGGTCACGTCGATAGCCGAAGGGACTTGTGACTTGAATATGTTTAAGTGGATAGGCCACGCTCATGCGTAGGTCTATCCGCTTTTTTTGTTGGCCAGCTTGGAGAGAGTCCGAGTTGGTCTTGGTTGATGCTAAAGGTGCATCAGGTAAGCGTGGAGTTGGCACAGGGGCTGACGTCACGCTTACTTTGTATCTGGGCACGTCTTGCGACACGGTGTTGAACTGAGCAAAAGCGGTGTTTGCAGTCAACATGGAGATAGAGAATAGCAGAACTTTATATGACTTCATGACTGCAAAAGTAGCCCACAAAAAAACGTAGTGAAGAATCTTACCCTGATGACGCTCTTAAATATAACAATATATATGATTGAAGTATGAATATAGGCGTATTATCATACTCTAAGCATAATAATATTGAAAAGTAGCCCTACATGGAAAGTATAATTCTTTAGTCTGTATTTCTCACTTTAATTTTGACCCTCAGAATATTCATTAAATCCGATTTTAAGTATGAAATGCAATCAATTTGAAGAGGGAGAAATCCCTTATGGGGCGCTTGAAAAATTCGGTCTCTCCCACGAAATGATCGAAGACTTGCCGATGCATGTCTTGGAAGACATTTGGAATGGCCGCCAATCTCCAGTACTCCCTATCCACGTCACCGATGACGAGGGTGAGCTCATCAAGAGTCGTACCCGCTTCTCACTTGTCCGGATGGAAGATGGCAAAGTCGATGTCATGTTCTATCCGGTTTTGAAGTATGCCCTCTTGGAACAGTTCGACGACAACCAACAGCAGCTGCTCAAAGATGGCAAAGCTGTGGTGGCCGATGTGACATCACCTCAAGGAACCATCATCAAAGCCTTTGTGCAAATTGACCCTGAGACCAATCAGGTGATGAACGTGCCTACGCCAGTTATTGGTCGCAACCTGCAAGTCCTTTCCGAAGAGCTGGGCCTTGGCAGTGCAGAGATCAAGACGATGCAGAATGGCCAGCCTCTCACTTTTGTGATTGATGATGAACCCGTCACCGTTGGTATCGACCTGAACAGTAACACCGGCATTCGCTTTGCCCAAGGCGACGAACAGCAATGGAAAGAGCGTGGCAAGCGTGAATGGGACAAATTCACCTTTGGCTGCTATGGTTGTTGGGTCACCGATGACGAAGGCAATCACGACTACGTGGTGGAAGACGAGTACACCGAAGAACTCTGGAATGAGCAGAAGAAGAGCGCCCAGCGCAATGCTTCGCTCCGTAAATAACCTAACAAAAAAGAAAAGAACATGCGAAAAGGCCCTTATTATTCAGAAGACATCCTTGTAGAGAAAATGCAGCGAGGAGAGTACAACTGGTTGGACTACATCAACCATTTTAGCGAAGAGTGGCAGGACGAGTATGAAGAATACTGCCGTGAATACTCGCTGAGCATCGGCAATGAATCAGCCGAGCAATTTGTGAACTACAAGTCCGAACAGCTTGAAAAAGCGATGGAAGAAGGAAACGCTTAATCTCTACAGACAATGGCTATCAGAAAGAATACTAATCCAAGGGAAATGGATCTGCAGCCCGAAATGCGCGACATCCTGATGCGCAATGGTATGCAAGCCCATATTCTCTCCAACAGCAACGGGTATCAGTTGGCCGTTCAAGGTCACGATTCTCCGTTGCTCACCTACAATCTGACAGAGAAGCAGATGCACGCTCTGACCGATTGGGGCACCAACTATGCCAACAAGAAAGCCTATAACGTCTTTACAAGCATTGTTGGCAACGACTTCTATATGCCCCGAAACTTTGTTCATGCTCGCAACGCCAATGGCCGTGTAGCTATGGGTCTTCATGGCTACCGCATTGGTGCTGGAGAATATGGTCGTTTAGGTTGGCATCCCGACTTTTTAGGCTGGACACCTCGTCAGCAAGCAGGTTTTCATCTACGCAGAGTGGGTGGAGCCATGTTCTATCCCGGTGCGCCAATGGTAGATGAACGTCCCGATAGACGCATGAAGCCCGGTGAACTGCAAAGCGGCGGTTACGGCTTTTACTACAAAGGCAATCAGCAGCAAGTTCCAGTACCTCAAAAGGATGTACTTCAAGAACTGCAGAGCGTCATCACGCCAGTCGTTAATCGCCCCCGTAGTCAGGAACCAGCCAAGCCCTACAAAGAACTTATCACTTCTCAAGTCTATTTCTCCAATGAGAAGTGGCAAGAATGCCTTGCATCCCACGGCATCATCATTGATGAAAAAGTAAAGACTCTCACCATTCAGTCGAGCAGCACTCAGGCCGATATGATTTACTATTTGAGAGCTGACGAGCTGAAAGCTTTAACGAACAACTCTATCAAAGAAGCTCCCATAGCCAAACGATTGGAAATCTTGAACAGCGTCATTAAGGATGACTTTGCAGACAAGATAACCATGGATATGCTCAATAGCAAAGAGGTCGTTGCTATCAACCTGAAGCCCGAGGTCAAGCAGGAGCTCGAAGCTCAACTCGCCCCACAACTCGTAGAAGAACAAAACCAAGCAATGACTGTAGAGCAAGAAGTGGATAATCCCAAGGTCGGAAGAGTCCATGGTCAAGACTTGGATGAAAGCAAAGGCTGGTTTCGTGAAGGAAGACATGGCCGTGAAGTAATGGTGGAGGACATTCAAGTAGCACCTTCCGAACAAGAAGGCAAATACAAGATGACCGCTATCATCAATGGCGAAAGCATCAGTCATGAGATCACTCAAAAGCAGTATGATAAGTTTATGGCTGTAGATGACTACCACCGCATGAAACTCTTCTCCAAGGTCTTCAATGAAGTGGACATGAAGTCAAGAGGTGATGGAGTCGGTTTGGGTACCAAGATTGGTGCAGCATTGTTGGCCGGACTTCGTATGGCAGGAGATGTGACTTATGGCGCAGCAGATATTGTCCACAACATAGAGCATATCAAAGAGCCCCATGCTGGCCCTGAAATCTATGTAGAACAGCATTGCGCTCATCCACGCCCTTATTTCAAGCCTGGTGTAGATACACCCATGGATGTAGCCGCCCGAAACTTCGAGGCAGCTATGAACATGGATGGCCCTGACCACCACATGAGTAACGGACGCTAAAACAGAAAGCCCATGAATGAAAACGAACTCGAATATAGCGACTTCTTGCAAAAGCTCAGCATTCAAGAAGTCCTGCAGGATGCCGGCTATCAGTTGAACAAACGTGATGGCATTCGCTATCCTTCGTATGTCCGCATCGGAAGTGATGGCTGCCGTGTGCGAGGCGACAAGTTCCTTGTTACGCCCAACGGTGCCTGTTGCTTCCAGCCACCTGAGCAGAAGAACTTCAACGTCATCAGTTTCATCAAGGAGCATCCCCAGTTGTTCAAAGACTACAAAGTGGGGATGTCTCCCGATCGTTTGGTCAACTTGGTATGCAACCGCTTGCTGAATGTCCCCATGGAAGAACGCAAGCAACGCATCTTTGAGCCAGCGAAAGAAACAAAGCCCTTTCAGTCGAGTGATTACGAACTGCATAAGTTCTATCCCAAGGACAAAGACAGTCAAAAGAAGTTTTATGGCTACTTCAAACCCCGAGGCATCGACCTCACCACACAGTATGCCTTCAATAAAGGCTTCTTCCTCTCTACCAAGGAAATGCCCGATGGCAAACGCTTCACCAACCTCTCGTTCCCTTTGCGCAAGCCAAGTGAGCCAGAAAAGGTTGTTGGGATGGAAGAACGAAGCCGCCCCAATGCCCAAGGCGTTACCTCCTACAAAGGCATGGCCAGAAACTCCAACGCTGCTGAAGGCTTGTGGTTTGCCAGTCCACGCGACACCTCTCTTGATAAAGCAACCGATGTCTATTGGTTTGAGAGTGCTTTCGATGCGATGGCCTACTACCAGTTGACCAAAGAGCATATCAAAGAAAGCATCCACGGCTACGAGCAGATGCAGAGTGAAGGCTCTAACAGCGGAGACGCTGAAATGCGTGAGCTGGAGGACGAGCTGAAGGAACTCAACAAAGCCGTATTTGTCAGCACAGGCGGTAATCCCAGTCTTGGACAGATGCGTGGAATGATTGATGCCACCCATCAAGCCAACCATCATTTGGGATTCGATCGAGACGAAGCCGGACAAACCTTTGCCATTAGCTTTGCGATGACGAAGGCCGACCGCATCTTCAACAGTCACATTGGTACCAACGGCAACTTGGTTGTAGTCGATACCACCGATGGTTACAAGCGAACTGAAATTGACATGAAGGACTTCTGTTTTCCAAAGGAGATGGAAGCCCTGGGCATTGGCCATATCATGAGATATAACGAAATGGCCATCTATCTCAAGTCGCTCAAAGATCCGCAAAACATCTTCTCTGGTGATTGTGACCTCCTTCCTTATCCTGTGAGCTCAGCCTACAGCAATTACGAGTCGAGTTGTGAAGAACTTTACAGTTCCAAGCAGAGCGGATTGGTTTGCAAGGAAGAGTTGGATGAACTCAGGCAAGAGACTGTTGAGAATGCCGATGCCTACCATGTAGCCTTAAAGAAAGCCTTTGAGGAGTACAAGCGGCAAGGTGGTCAAACCACTTATAACCCGTGTGAGCAATGCTACAAAGATTGGAATGACCAGCTACTGGATAAACGTCAATACAGTCAGACCGACCAAGTAGAAACAGCTTTCGATGACAACGGCAACGATGTGGTTGTCGAACGCGAAGAAGAATATGAAGAAAATCGGGAGCAGGACGAAGCGGGAAAGAAACAATACCGTTTCCACCGATAGCCCCTCAATAAAGTAAACGATGCAACAACTCAGATATAGAACAGTACGGATAAAACCCCATGCGATGCAGTTTGTCATCAACGAGCTGCCTCTCCTATTGCTTTGTCCCATCGGACTGATTTACGCCGGCATGGATGGACTTCCGCTCACGCATCTCATCCTCGCCTTGACGCTTATTCTTTCCCTCATCTTGCTCTACCGTTTCATCTATTTGAAACGGATGACCTATAGCGTGGGAAACGAACAGTTTGTGTTTGAATATGGCGTATTCCATCGTAAGGTGGACTATCTGGAGTTGTACCGCATCGTTGACTTTAACGAACACCAGACCTTTATCCAGCAATTATGCGGATTAAAAACGGTCAGCATCTATTCTGGAGACAGAACCACACCCCGCCTTGACATCATCGGCGTGAAGAACGGATGTGAGTATGTTTCCTTGATACGTGAACGAGTAGAATATAACAAAAGGAGGAAAGGTATCTATGAGATTACAAACCGTTAGCATCATCTTGGCGCTGTTCATTGGCTTGGGCTTTCAGAAAGTCCAGGCACAAATCGTTGCCTCTAATCCTTTAGAGTGGATGGCATTGGCCGAGGGCAATGAGTTAATCAACAATCAGATTGACAAACAAATCAATGGGCAGACCAAAACCGCTATTCTGCAAAACACTATTGCCGCAGAGTTCAATCAGATACACAAGTGGGAAAAGAAGTATAACAGCTATTTGAAAACTGCCAATGGTTATGCTTCTTCTCTCAAAGCATGTACGCATCTCTACAGCGATGGTGTACGCATTTTTATCACTTTGGGAAAGCTCCGCAAAGCCATCAACAACAATCCACAAGGTATTGTCGCCTCGATGAGCATGAACAACCTCTACGTTGAGACAGCCACCGAACTGGTTTCCGTCTATACACTGCTCAGAGAAGGCATAGCCAAAGGCGGTACGGAAAATATGCTCACAGGCGCAGAGCGTTCCAAAACTCTATGGGCTTTGAATGATAAACTCTCTGCCTTCCAAAAGAAACTAAATGCCCTCTATTTGAGCATTCGCTACTACACCATGACCGATGTGTGGAACAGAGCCACCGCCGGCATGATAGATAGAGATAACAGTGAAGTTGCCAACATTGCCTTAGACCGATGGCGAAGAGCTGCAGCACTAACAAGATAAGGAGGTAAACAATGGCAAGAATACTCATAATCCTCATATTCGTGTGCATGGGATTTAGCAAAGTCCAAGCGCAAAACGACCCTGTCTTGGCCGGCATGATCTACATGTACACCGAAAAGGCTGAGAAGGAGTTGAAGAACCAGGAGAAAGTCATGCTGATGCAGACTACAGGTCATATTTGGACGAAAGAAGAGGTGAAGGCCACGACCGACCTTCAACGAGAGTTCAACAACTACCTGAACTCCTTTCGCTCTATTATTAGCTATGCGGCACAAATCTATGGTTTTTACCACGAGATAGACCGCTTGATTGATAACATGGGTGGCTTCACAAAACAACTGGAAGCCCATCCCAGCAATGCACTAGCAGTGGCCCTTTCCACGAAACGGAACAAAATCTATCGAGAGCTGATATTAAATAGCGTCGAGATAGTCAACGATATACGCCACGTTTGCCTGACAGGTAACAAGATGACCGAAAAGGAACGTGTAGAAATCGTGTTCGATATTCGCCCCAAGCTCAAAGTCATGAACAAGAAGCTACAAAGGCTCACTATTGCCGTGAAGTACACCTCGATGGGCGACATCTGGGCAGAAATTGACGGTGGTAGTAACAAAGACAGGGCGAACAAAGAACAAATAGTGAAAGACTGCATGGCGCGATGGAAGCGCAGTGGCAAGCGATAATGATAAACCAATAAAAGTAACAATATGAGTATCTGGAGCAATATAGCAAAGATGGCTGGAGGTGCCGCAAAAGGCACTTGGGGCTTCGCCAAAGCTGGTGGGCGCTCATTAGGCAACACAGTGATTCATCCCGCTCAAACTTTGAAAGGAGCAGGTAGCGCTATGAAGACAGCTGCCGTAGGTGGTGTCACGGGTTATGTGGCATGGGAGAAACTCACCACCGATAAAAGCGTTGTCGAAATTGTAGGCGATGCCGTGGTTGGAGAAAAGGCCGTTGACACCATTTCAGAGGCAGCCAACGACGTAAAAGAGTTGAAGAACAAAGCTGGTGAAGCCGTTGATGCCGTCAACGGAGCCATGAGCGATGTCAACAGCAAATGGAGCGGTATGACCAACTTCTTTCGTGGCATCTTCGGCGGTAACGGCGTAGATATGTTTGGCAACTTCTTTGGCAACCTCGCCAAGGGTAATGTGTCAGGACTGAGCATTGCCGGCTTAGTAGCAGCTGCCTTTCTCACCTTTGGCCGCTTCGGGTGGCTGGGGAAGATTGCAGGTGCGATGTTGGGCATGATGCTGATTGGCAATAACTCCAACATGCAAAACATGTTGGGAGGAAATGGTGGCCAAGCGCAACAAAGAATGAACGAACAGCCCGAGGAGCAACGTCCTTCGGGAGGTATGAAACGATAATCAAACAAGAAACAAATGAAATATACAGAAGAAATGATTCTGCGTTCGTCCAGCGGCTATTGTATGCCCTTTGAAGAACGCGGCAAGAATGTAGAAGTGACTTTAGGCTATGGCCAGCAGAAACACCCAGTGACGGGAGAAGCTTTCTTTCATCACGGTGTGGACTTCAGTGCCAACCACTACCTGTTGGCTGCTTTGGCATCAGGAACGGTAGCTGGCATTGGCAATGACCAAACGCACGGCATCTATCAAGTGATACGCTACGGCAAGTACGAAGTGACCTATTCCCACTTGGCCAATGTCTATGTAAACTTCGGCCAACAAGTAAAGGCTGGCACCGTAGTAGCACTTAGCGGTGACCTGCTTCATTTTGAGGTGAAGTACGATGGCGAAGAACTGAACCCCTTAGAGTTCCTTACTATGCTCTATGGCAATCTCAAAGCTGTTGAACAGAGTGGTCGAATCGGTATGTCCGAGTTTGAAACCTATGAAATGGGCATGGCTACCGACTACGACAAGGATCAGAAGGAAATTGAAGAGCTGATGCTTCGCTTCCTGCCGTCCTACATGCAAGACCTCTATCACGGTATCTACGTAGTGCCTGAACGTACCGAGAGTTCCCTTCGCAACCTTTTCAGCCAATCAGCTTCCAAGCATTATTTCTTCGAGGATATGCCCTCCATTGCCAATCCCTTGGGCATTGGCAACAGAGCGATGCCCATAGCCTGCAAGGTACAGAACCTGCTGATAGCAGACTTCTTGAATTACCTTGCTCTGCGGCACAACGTGTATCTCTCCACCTTGGATGAAATTCTAAAAAAAAAGTCCACGAGCAAGCCTTGAGTAGCAGTAGCGTGATAGACCCTTTGGCTGAACAGGACATCGATGTGCAAAGTTTCGACATTCCCAGATTGGTCACCGTCTATCCAGACCGCTCAGGCCTACGCTGGTGGACAAAAGCATGGTTCAATAATCGAGAGGAAGGAGAATCGTCGGTGGAGATAACTCGCCAACTGGCCATTCTCTTCCTCCAGAACCAAATCGAGAAAGACCAATGGTTGGAAGAATACTTCCCCAAACAGATGGAAGTATATCACCATGCCATTGAGCAAACAAGAGAGCAGTTGCTTAATCAGATAAACGTATAACAGATGAGTCAAATCAAGAACCCGCAGCAATTCGCTGCCATAGAATATTGCTTGCAGCACTACTTCACAGAGGAGTTGGCCCCGGTCATGAAGCAGGTGAAGGATGAGCTAAACCGCAAGCAAGTGAAGGAACTTGCCGACTACCAACGCAGTCCTGCAGGAATCCTTGCCGCTGCCAATACAGGAATGGTGGCATCACCTTTTGATGCCTTGACTCATGTGCAACTGACTGGCGAGTGGAACAGCAAGACCGTGGAAGATTATCTGCGGATGTGCAACACCAAAATCCAGCAGACTCCCTCCATTCAGAAAGACCTTGCCGTCATGGCAGAAGAATGGCGTGAAGCGGTGGTTAAACAGATAGGCAGACCCAAGTACGATGCCCTTTCCAAACAGCTCGGCGGCGATATGGCTTATGCCTATGTCGGACAACGCATGGAAGACCTGATGGTCAATAAGCTTGTGAAAGATGGAATGCCTAAATCATCGGCTGAATACATCTTGCGCAAAACTGCCCAAAGCACCATTTGGGGATTGCCACAGCAAATGCTCAAGTCACCCCTTGCAAGCGAGATTGAAGCTCGTGGAGAGCGAGCTTACCGTCCAAGTGGCACGGAAAAGGTTGCTGGTAAAGCTACTGGTGCTGTCATCGATGCCGTGTCTTTGGGAGGTGTAGGCACATGGAAAAGCTTCGCCACTTTTGTGGGAAGTGACTTGGCTTTTGCTTATCTGAGTGGTAAGCAGAAAACAGCAACTCCCCAAGAGCAGAAGGCCAAGGCTATGCAAGCCGGTATCAGCAAGGGCGTGTTTGGCAGTAATACTGATGTTATAGCTGGATTCAGAAAGCAGGCCAATACGCTCAACGCCTTTGAAAGCACAACCGTGAAGGCCATCAACAGCCGACTGTCAAACAAGCTATTTATCCCTAACCCTAATTTCAGACTTATGGCATGGAACGAACAAACATTTGTACAACCCGCTTCACCCTTCGTGAATAGCCTGCCCACTATTCCCACAGGAAAGCGTGATGAGAAATATAAGAATGTGCCTCTGATAGTAGCCCCTGGGCAAGAAGAAGCCTATCTGAAAGGTGAAGCCCAACGCAAAGCGGCGCAGGCTCCCAAAGCCAAAGAGACACCGAAGCAAGAAGTGCACGCTTCTTCAACACAACAAGAAACAGCACCACAAGAACAGCAAGCGTCACCTACGGTACAAACCAATCCAGAACAAACCAATACGAATGGTTGGGATGGTTTGTTGGCCAACGTCGGCCTCAATGGTTTTGGTGACATCACCAAGAATATGGGCTATGTGCTGGCGATGCTTCCTGATGTGTTGGTTGGCATCTTCACTGGTAAAACAAAGTCATTAGGGCTTCGGGATAACATAATGCCTATTGCTTCCATCTTACTGGGAATGTTCGTCAAGAACCCCATCTTGAAATGGACACTTATAGGCATGGGTGGTGCTAATCTCTTGAACAAAGCCGGCCATGAAGCTTTGGACAATAAAAAGGCAGATGTACTTGGTGCAACTGCCCAAGTACAGAGAGTTGGGAATACCCAATACAGAGTTTATCCTGATGAACCACTGAACACTCGTATCTCCAATCCTATCCTTCAAGGTCACAGTCTCATCGCCACGATAGACCGTGTGCCTTGTACCATACAGCTCACCGAGAATGTGGTGAAGGCCTACCAAGCAGGTGCGTTACCACTGAACACCTTGGCCAATGCCGTATTGGCTAAGAATGATCAGATGCGACAAATGGTAGAACGCAACTACGGAGAAGCCGAAAACGAAGCCGTTCATCGCACGAGAGGTATTCAATAAAACGAACTAAATACATGCAATATGAAAGATAAAAGCTTACAAGAAAAGAATGCAGCGGAGCGCCAAGTGGAATTGATTACAAGTGCGCTGGGTGATGCTGCTGACTGCAAAGGTTACTGGCTCAATGCAGCAGGAAAGAATATGCCTAAGTTCTATCCCAAAGGCGTTTCGGTAAGTCCGTTCAATGCCCTTGTGATGGGATTGAATGCCGACCGCAACGGCTATAAGACAAACCTGTACACCCTCTACAACGATGCGAAGAACCGTGGAGAGAGTGTAAGGGAGCACGAGAAAGGCGTACCCTTTAATTGGTACAACTGGAGTAAGTACGTCAACCGTCATAATCCAGAGGACATCATTCCTCGTAAGGACTATCTTACCCTGTCAAAAGAAGAACAGAAGCAATACAAAGGCGTGCATAACCGAGAAATCCGTGTGCTCTTCAATATTGATCAAACGCTGTTGCCCATGGCCGACCCCAATACGTATGAGGCGGTGCTGGCCAAAGATGGTGGTGAACAGATTAAGGCCATGACTCCTGAAGACGACAAGAAGCTTCGAGTCCATATCAATGAGTTCATACAGAAAATGAGAGACAACTTGGTGGCTGTTCGTGCGGATGGTAGTGGCGTAGCTCACTACGATTCTCAAAAGGATGCCATCTATATGCCCCCTCAAAACAACTATGCCCACTACAATGACTACGTGCAGGAAATGCTGCGCCAAGTGGTGAGTGCCACAGGTCATCAGCAACGATTGGCACGTGAAGGCATGGTGATGAAAAACGGTGTAGCTCCATCCGAAGATGCCACCAAACAAGAACGCTTGGTTGTTGAGGTAGCATCAGCTATCAAGATGATGGAGCTGGGACTGCCTGGTAAACTTTCCAATGAAAGTATGCCCATGGTGGACTACTGGAACCGTGAACTAAAAGAGAATCCCTGTTTGATTGATGCCCTTGAGAGTGATGTAAACAATGCGCTGGAGGTCATCAAACGAGCCGAGTTAGGCCAAAAGGTGGAATATTCCTCTATGCGTAATCAGGCACAAACCACAAAAATGCAGGAGCAAATGCCCAAGCATTACTTTGTGGCAGACGAAATCAAACAGCATCCCAGCAAGGAAAATCGAATGGTGGTGCTTGTGCGTGATGAAGCGAAAAAAACTGCTGATGTGATTCTACCTGCAGGTGCTTCTTTGGAAGTAAACAATGAAGTGCCGGGTATGTCGAAAGACCGTATCAAACGCGCCTTGGAGCAAGCTGGCTTTGAGAATGTGAATTTCTACAATCCTGACGGAGCTTTGGGCTATCGTCCTGATGACAGCTATTTTGCAGGAAAAGGAATCACGGTTTCACGACTCAGAAATTGGGAACTGGAAGATGTGAGTAAGCTGGATGTAACAGAGGCTGTGGCACAATCCAAGCAAGTAGGATTCGACCGCATTCAAATGTTGCAGGACGACAATAAACGCTGGGCGATGTATATCAAGCCCGAAGGACAACAAGCGTTCTCCATCTATCCTGATAAGGCCGACTTGAACCGCTTCTTCTCTACGTTGAAACAGGCGCAAGATACCTTGGACAGTCTTCGTGTGGAACTGGCACAGAAGTACTATGCTATGGCTGCTATGAAGCCTGATTTGAAGGTGGACTTGTTCGGTCATCAGACGCAGGACTTGGACATCAACCGTATTCAAAAGGTGAATGTGTTCAAGACCAAGGAAGATGTGATCCTCTGTGCTGCTACCATCGATGGCGTTCCCGACTTGAAGCCTCGTGCTGTATCACCCAGCCAATGGCAGCGCATGTGGCTGGCCGAAGACAAGAATGACTACAAGACCCATTTGGCTGCCACACTCTTTGCCGATGTACTGAAGAAAGGTCAATCGTTGGAAGAAAATGCCAATGAAAAGCAAGATAAGGAAACGGAGCAGAAACAAGGTGAAAGCGCCGTGGTCAAGCAAAGCGAAGAGACGAAGAAAGAGGTCAAGGCCGAAGAGGAAGAGAAACCTCGTGAGGAAACCAAGGCTGAACCTTCACTAATACTCAAGCAGTACCTTGACCTCAAGAAGAAGCATCCCGATGCCGTTCTGCTCTTCCGTTGTGGTGACTTCTATGAGACCTATATGCAGGATGCAGAAAAGGCTTCAAGGATTTTGGGTATCACGCTCACGAAAAGTAGCAAGACCAAGGACCCCGAAGGAAAACCGCTTGCTATGGCAGGCTTTCCGTATCATGCGCTCGACAGTTACCTGCCCAAACTAATCCGCGCTGGTGAACGAGTAGCCATCTGTGACCAACTGGCACCAAGACAGGAACAGCAGAAAAGCCAGAGTGAGCAGCGAGAACAGGAAACCCAGCAGTCACACATGAAACGATAAATAAGTATGAGCAAGAATCAAGCATATGCCGAGAAGTATGCGGAAGCGGCCATGGAGCAAATGAAACGCTATGGCATTCCTGCTTCCGTCATTCTGGCACAAGGAATACTGGAAAGTAGCAATGGCCAAAGTCAGTTGGCTCAGAATGAGAATAACCACTTTGGCATCAAAGCTACTTCCTCCTGGTTGAACAATGGTGGCAAGTATGCCTTCTATACAGACGATCGGCCCAATGAAAAATTCTGCAAGTACGACTCCGTTAGCGATTCATACGAGCATCATTCTCAGTTTTTGAAGAACAACAAACGCTACAACCAATGTTTCAGCCTTTCTCCTGACGACTATAAAGGCTGGGCAAATGGCATTGAACGAGCTGGTTATGCTACAGGCGGTGGGTACGCTGCTAATCTGCAATCTATCATTGAAAGAAACGGACTACAGAAGTACGACCAGATGGTTATGAACGAAATGCGTAGCCAAGGCAAACAGTTTGGTGTGGAGCAGAATGCGCGACAAACTGCACCATCGGTTGCTGCTTCGTCTTCAACGCAAACGATGATGCCCACAGGAGAGTACTCTTTTCCTTTGAAACGTGAAGAGTTCCTTTTCGTCACCTCGCCATTTGGTATGCGCAATGACCCGATGGGTAGTGGAAAGCAGCAGATGCACAAGGGTGTCGATATTCGCGCAAAGCAGGATGACATTCTGGCGACGGAGCGCAATGGTAAAGTGGTTGCGGTCAACCATAATGCCAATACTGGCGGTGGTAAAAGCGTAACTGTGGAATACAACCGTCCTGATAATACCAAGGTTCAGGTTAGCTATATGCACCTGAGTAATATTGCTGTGAAGGTTGGCGATGTTGTCTCCTCTGGACAGAAGTTAGGTATGACAGGTAACACTGGTACCAGAACTACAAGAGAACACCTGCACTTCAGTGTGAAGAATATTGCTGCTGATGGCACCAGTCGTGACGTAGATCCTGCCAGCTATTTAGCCGAGATAGCTCAAAAAGGCAATCTCACGCAGCAGGCACTACATAACGGCAACGACCTTTTGGCAAAGTACAAGACAAACTCCATTCCTGCCATTGACACGAGCTTATCGCCCGATGAATGGATGAAGAAGCTCCTTTCTTCGGAAGATAGCAGCGTCGGCCTATCAGGCAATGACCCCGTGATGAGTATGGCTACTGCCATGTACAGCGGACTGCTTATGTTGGCCGTTCAAATTGACAATCAAAATGAAGAGGAACAAAAAGCACAAATTTCAGAGTCGGTATCTAATCGCCAAATAGACTTGAAATCGCTTGTTCCCTCGATGAAGGAATGTCGATTGACGATTGGTGAAAATGGAAAGGCCGTGCTTCATGCAGACAATGGCACTGTCAATGTTGCGCATGAGCTGAGTTCGGCTGAAATGGCAAGACTTTCCCAGATACTTGGCAACAGCTCGTTGTCTAATGAGTCCAAGGAAATGAGAATTGCCGGCATGGTCAACACAATCGTTCTCTCTCAACAAGCCTCTCAGAATTACGAACAGCGAATGGCCGAACAAGAAGGCCAGGCACAAAACCTGCAACGAAAATAAGGAAGTTGACGCAACTGCTCAGTGTGGCTTTCGCACTGCTCATAGCCTTATCCCTTCTATTTGCGGTTTGCTATGGCATATACCTATGGTTGGGCTTATATGCGGCATTAGGATATGCCCTTTTCAACCTGATTGTTGGTGCTTGGTTGGGCTTTGAATTAGTACATACTCGTTGTAGTGACGACTAAATACAAGTTCCACTACTTTGAGTAATGACTAAATAAAGCAAATACTACATTACTACGATACTACACTCTTTGGTCAGATGGCATGGTATTAAAAAGTAAATTATAATCAGATGATTAAGTGTAATGTAACAGTATGCGGAACTATCGGTAGAATCCCGGTGGTACGTGCAGGAAAAGAAGGAAAGCAGTTTACTACCTTTGGAGTAAACGTGCAAATCCCAGTGAAGAATGCAGCCAAAAAATTGGTTGAAGTAAGCGCCATTCAAGATGGTGGATTAGCGGAAGGAACCGCTGGTTTAACGATTGGCACTCGCGTTGAAGTGACAGGCGTTTTGACCTTCAAGAAACGAGGTGAAGCGCTTTATCTCAACTTGAATGCAGCATCCATTACGCAGGTTGGTGCAGATAAGCCCGACTTGATTCAGGGAGATATGCACTTCCGTGGCAAGCTTGGAAAAACCATTGAAATGAAGAATGACAAGAAAGGCAATGCCTACCTTGCGTTCTCTGCTTTCAGTACAGAAAAGGTGGGCGAAGAATTTGCCTTCACATGGGTGCGCTTCGTTCGCTTCTCTCCCGATCGAGAGGACTGGTTGGTGGAGAAAGCAAACATCGAAGCCAAGGGGCAGCTCGAATTGTCGGTGTACAACGACAGACTGAATATCGGTTGTCGTTTGACAGAGTTGGCTAAGTGGGATAAGCAACCGTATTGTCCATTCTAAACTGAAAGCATATGGCAGATTATAAGAAATATCAGTCCGATGGTGTGAGTGCCGAGGATAAGGCGCTGGACAAGTTTGCAGAGCTCATGATTGAGAAAATCGAGTCGTTGAAGAATAGCGATAGCTGGAAGCAACCATGGTTTACTGAAGGTTCACTTCGCTGGCCACGCAACCTTTCCGGACGCGAATACAACGGCATGAATGCCTTGCTCCTGATGATGCTTTGTGAGAAGCAAAACTACAAGCTACCTGTTTTCTGTACGTTTAATCGTGCGGTTGGCCTGAACTACACGACTGACAAGCAAGGAGCAAAGAAGCCCATCACCGATGCTGATGGCCAACCTCTACCAAGAGTGGGCATCAACAAAGGGGAGAAGAGTTTTCCCGTCATGCTCACCACCTTCACTGTTGTTGATAAAGACACCAAGGAGAAGATTAACTACGAGGACTATAAGAGACTCAGCAATGACGAAAAGGCCCAGTACAACGTATATCCGAAGCTTAACGTGTACCAAGTCTTCAATGTCGATCAAACCAACCTGAAGGAGGCTCGTCCTGACTTGTATGCCAAGCTTGAATCTGAGAACAAATTGCAGAGACCATTCTCTGGAGAAGGTGAAAGCTTCAAGTTCCCAGCGATGGATGCAATGATTGCCGAGAATAAGTGGATTTGCCCTATCAACTTGGTGCACCAGGACAACGCTTACTTCTCGATTTCCAAGAACCAAATTACGTTGCCTGAAAAGTCACAGTTCAAGGATGGCGAATCGTTTTACGGCACAGCCTTTCATGAAATGACCCACTCAACAGGTACTGCTGAGATGTTCAATCGCTTCAATCCAGAGAGTGGTTTCGGTTCAGCTGAGTACGCTAAGGAAGAATTGGTGGCAGAGTTGGGAAGCGCCTTGGTTGCCCAGCGTTATGGCATGACCAAGAATCTGAAGGATGATAGTGCGGTCTATATGAAGTCATGGCTCGACAGCTTGAAAGAGTCACCAAGCTTTATCAAGACAACCCTCATGGATGTGAAACGTGCAACTTCGGTCATTACTCAGCGTATCGATGAAGTCGCATTGGAACTGGAGGCCAAACAGAGTCAAACCAATGATAAAAGCGTATCGATGGATGCCGAAGCAAAAGTAGAAAAGCCACAGCAGGAAGTTCCAAAACCAGAACTTGAAGAAGTGGTCGCTCGAAGCGCATGGCATCGCTAAAATAACGGTTCCAAGGTGAGCAACAAAGCTTGCCTTGGAACTTTATTTTTATACTTGCTGACACACACTTTGTAACGAGTTTATTCATTTTTCTCGCTGATTTTTAGTATCTTTGTGTATGTATAAACAACTTATAGTCATGGAAATAATATTGGTTTTATTGGGAGGCTACTTGCTTTCCAAACTGTTTAACGGCAGTTCAAGTAAGCCCAAAAGAAGAAGACGAAAATCTGGCTTTTGGAGTTCGGGGTCAAGCTATTCAGAGTATGATGCTTGGCGGAAATCACACGGCGACGAAAACAAGCTATTCTGATTGCCGTACAAAAAAGAAGAGAGCCTCAAGACCTCTTGCACCTGCCTTGAAACTCTCTATTGTGGTGAATGCTCACCTTTTTTCTAATCTTCAAACCTCGAAAGGAATTGCTTAACTCTGCTATCTGAGATAGAGCTAAGTGCTATTGGTTTGAAATCTACCTGTTGCTGAACCTGCAACGTCCCCAATCCATATTTTGAGCCATCCACTTGGATGCTTGCAAGCTCATTGGCCGAAGTGTAGCCATATTCTGTTTCGGCCAGTCCTGCCACAATCGTGAAGAGCGTGTAATCGTTTCCCTCTTGTTGTCCCTCCAGCACATACCATTTGATGTTGGCCAACTCTAAGATGCCAATACAAATGGCTGCTTTACCAAGTCCATCTTGTGAGTAAAGCGGATATTTGGCTATTTGTTCTGCTAACTGCTCTGTAATCAATCTATTCTCCATACCTTATACTTATTATATTGTAGAGGGATGGTTAGTCCCTCCGTTTCCTTTTTCAAAAGTGATAGTCAATCAACGCCACCGATATAGAGTGTTGTGCCTGGTTCCATTTCACATATTCTGCGCATGAACTCGTATGACTCTTCTGCGCTTCGCGTGAACCTTTCTTCGTCCATGTAGAATTGAAAGGCCGTTTCGAGCGGGTTCTTCAGCGCTTTCTCAAGTTGATAAACGGGGCCAATCCAATCTTGTACATTCTCGGTAGTCAGTTCGCTGGCCTTTGCTTGGATGTAGGCCACAAACTCTTTCTTCCACTGCTCGGCACCACCTTTATAGAGGAGGGTATCTTCTCCTGTGAGTTCAAACATACCGCTGGGGAGTATTTTATTCACCAAGATGTCGATGCATTGCTTCCTGATGTCTGGCTCAATCTCCATGCAATAATCATAGAAGCTGCCGTCGCCTTGGGTGAGCGTGTTCTCTGTCAAACGTCCTTCGTTCGTAACCTTCACTGTGGTGATTTGGAAAATTTTGCTGTGCATAATCGTATCTTTTTGAGTTAAACTTAAACTTATTCTTTCCCTTATTTTGAAGCCTTTTTCGGCTCCGCTATCGGGGATTGATTTTACGTGCATATCAGACGGGGCGAAAAGAATGGGAGAACAAGGAACTCAATCGAAATTTGATGGAAAACCCAAATCTTTGATTTGTGGAAGGCTTCCATTCCAATTTGGGTTGAGTAGCGCAGCGGTACTTGGACTTCATTCAGACACCGTATCTTTGCAACGGAAAATGATAACCGGTAGATGGGGACGACAAACGAAATCAGCTCTAAAACAGGACTTTTTCTTGCTAAAAATGGGATTCAAGTGCATTTTCTTAAAACCTCTGCTTCAATCTTTCATACCCCTGTTCATACCTTTGCAGTGTCAATAGTGACAAACAACAATTAAATTGTAACATCATGCCTATTATGATCAATCGTGGGAAAGAGATGCTTCGTATCTCACCCAAAGACAGCAAGAAAATCGAGTACTCAGCCAATCAAGGTCGTTCATGGATAGTTCGCTATAGCGGTTCATCGAACACAGGCGCATTCAGCGACTTGATGGATGCCGGCAAGGAAATCCTCGGAACAACCGATAAGGGGTTGTTCTACTCAACTAACGATGGTAGAAGTTGGATTTGCCGTAAACGTGGATAGTATGAACTTAAAACAGATAATCGTATGAAGAAGCTATCAAATGAATTCATGGAGAAGGTTCTCAATGATTCAGCTTGAAAAGAACTCGCAGGGAATTTCCAATGGACGGAGCAAATGCTCGAAAAGCACAAAACTAAAGTGGATTGGAAAGAAATTTCCAAGAACAGTAACATTGTATGGACACCAGCCATGTTGGATAAGTTCAGAAAGTGCATTGACTGGAAGGTACTTTCCAATACCGGGTGTGAAACCATCCTCACGGAAGAAACCCAGGAACAGTTCAAGGTTTATTGGGATTGGTCGGTGTTATCAGGAAACAGTGACCTCAATTTGAACTACCAGATGATTGATAGATTCATTGACCTATGGGATTGGTCAGAGCTTATTGACCGTTGGCGCGAGGAAGAACTTTACACTTTAGACTTCATGGAACGCTATGCGGACAAGATACCATCCAGCAAGCTTCAGGACTCCCGTCTTTGGACGGCTCTCGTTGAAAAACGTGCAAAGGATTTGAAGTTAGAAGTAATCGCATAAGATGAAGAATCTGTTTTGCAGTCACACGCCAAGCGAGGAAAACATCAAGGAAGTAGCGAACGAATTGGGACTTTTCCAAAATGTTCACTTGTTGGCGTGTGATATCAACGACGTGAAAGTCATTCTGAATGGCGCTACCAACTACATCTTGGTTGAAGGCATGGGCAATGGTTCCGGGCGTTTATCCAATGCATTGGAAGATGCTGTAATTCAGTGCTGCGGAATAGCCAAAGGGTACAACCTATTCAGTGCTGATAAATTATTGCTTCATATCGAATGCAATAGTGTGAAACCACTGTTGGCAGAAGAACTAGAAGACGTACATACTTTTATGGACATGTTTGAGAAAGAGATCCACCTCATTACAGACATGGTCGTGGATAATGAAAATTTGAAAGGTGACACTCTCATAGTGCGCCTCTTAGCAACAAACTTGGCATTAACATAAAAACAATGGCTTTAGAACCCAAACAATTAGTTTATCAAGGCACCTTTGGCAAGGAAGACAATCCCTTGCCAAAGGTTAAGTATGAGGACATCCCCAAGGAACGTCGCAAAAAACTTCACAGAAAGCGCTTGTACAATGTAGTTCCTGAAGAGTTTGAAGAATGGTTGGCTGTTGAACTGGATTTCAATAAATACAGGTACATAAGCGAAGGGATTGACTTTGAGCATACAAAAAAGAGGCTTGCGGACGAAGAAGACCAGAAGAGTCTTGCTCAATATTATCGTGCTGAATACAATCACATGCAAAAATTTGCAATTTGGGAGGAAGAACATCTTACTCCGCTTGTTAAGGAACTGACAGGTATGGCCAAAAGCAACCCGCAGTATGACTGTCATTTTCTGTATAAGCTGGAACGCCAGAAGTTAGTTTGTATGGAAGCTTATCTTTCTCATTCGAGAGTAGCAGATGCAAGTGGAGAGTATGTCGGCAAAAAGTGGTTAGTTCTGTGTATCAATTTACTTGACTATATTCTCGAATACAAAGAGATTATCAAGGCTCAAATCAAACGAATGAACCTTCGTAATCTTCATGGTTTGGTAGATGCCTATACCATCCAGCAATTCAAGAAAGAAAAATACGCCAAGAAAGACAGGCAATGTATGAAGACTTTCCATGGAAAAGACATCTACGTTCGAAAGATGGAGCGTCTTTATCACCTAATCAGGCTGTACAAAACGAGATTCTGGTGGGAATAGAGAGTTAGAACGTATTAAGGACGACTATAATCCAGTATATATCATGTGCAAGTTAGACGAAATATTAATTCGCGTCAGATCTTTAGAAGAACAGCTTGAAGAAAAAGGCTACCATGACGCACCCAAAGTAATAGTTGCCGGCGGCAGAGATTTTAATGACTACGAAATGATGCGTCAGAGACTTTTTGAGCTATTCAATAACAACAAATTCTTTGCAGGCAACATAGTGAAGATTATTTCGGGAATGGCTGATGGGGCTGATACCCTTGCCATAAGATATGCCGATGAGAACCGTTTGCCCAAAATCATGATGCCAGCATGTTGGTATTATGACCGACGTAGAGCTGGCTTCCTTCGCAATGAAGATATGCTGGCTATAGCTGATGCCTTGGTCGCTTTTTGGGATGGAGAATCACATGGGACAAAGCACATGATTGAGATTTCACAAGAAAAAGGAATACCTGTATGGGTGTTCAATTATAAGAACAACAAAAGCGAGCAGAAATGAACTATTACGAACGAAACGCAATTGAGCGAATCAACGAGATTACAGATAATTCGGAACTAAGGAGACATCTTCTCTCTGTTGAAATCCTCATCAAGGAACTCGTGGGTGATGACCCTTATCTTTTCTATAGTTCTAGGGCACAGAACTATGAGAAGTTCGAAAGAGTTGAATCACTCATTGAGCTTCGTCTATTGATACTCAACAAGATATTTGGTGCAACAGATAACGAGGTTCACCGCTTTGAGAAGTTAAACGCCTTGTTGCTGGAACTTACGAACCAGATGTATGCACGCACGTGTTTGCTATACAGGAATACACTCAGGTATGCTGATTATTCTTGGGATGATGACTATGAGGTAGAGGGCACTCTCTCCTGTCATCCCGAGTATGACAAGGATGATAGCAATCATCACGACATATTGAGACTGGAGGAAGATAACTATTATGGTTCTGACTTCGCATACATGGCTGCTCTCATCTGTGAATATGAAGAATATTATAATGGCTCTTTTGGGGAGAATATTGAAATGTGCTCTATCCAGCACAATTCAAAAAATACACCGGACATGAGTGACAAGCAATTGGAATGTGTCAACGACTTGGAAGATGGTACAACGTGGGCAGAAGGTTGGTTGTGTCATCCTAAGCTTGAGCATATCTGCATGTGCCATGCGGTTCATTCGTTAGTATGCCATCATGCTTTCTCCATTCCAGACATGCTCCGCATCAATGACTTCTGGGTCGAAGCGAGCATTAAGGTGCAGCATATTACTGACCAGACAGGAAAGCAGTGGAAGGATATAGACTATGACTCGTAATAGCTTCAAGTGGGTGTTCACTGTAAAATGAGTGGATATTATCAACTGAAAATCGGCAAATACGTTAAAAATCAGCGTATAAAGCAAAATTTCTATCCTATGCCACGATTTTTCATAGGATATTATATACCTTTGTAAGCAAACAAGAACAAATAGCGTATGGCAGCAAATATCTTTGGCCGTTACGTATGGCTAATAGAACAATTCAGACGATATGGCCGACTGACCTATGAGGAGGTCAATGACCTCTGGCATAGAAGCGGACTGAGCTATGGAGACGATGATGATCTCGCCCTCCGCACTTTTCATAACCATCGCAAAGCCATCTTCGACATTTTTGAGGTGGAAATTGCTTGCGACATCAAGGGTGGTTATAAGTATTACATCGACCATCCCGAAGATTTGGAAAAAGACAATCTTCGCATTTGGCTCATTGACTCTTATACGGCCATGAATCAGATTCAGGCTGATAGGAAGTTGAAAGGACGTATCATCTTCGAGAATGTTCCTTCCGGTCATAAATGGCTTAACGTCATCACCGATGCCATGCGCAACAATCAGGTACTCACTGTCACGCATCAAGGCTTTGGAAAACCAGAGCCTTGGTATTTCGACATTGAACCTTACTACCTCAAAGTGGTAAAGCGTCGATGGTATGTATTGGCACGAAGTCCATATTACTCAAATCGGAACTGCCAAAAGAACAAAGAAGATGGCGGTGACCGTCCCAAGGACGTCTTTTTAGTCTATGCCCTCGACCGCATTTTGGATTGTAAGCCTACCGGCTCTACCTTCCGCATGAAAGAAGACTTCGACATCGATGAATACTACCGCGGATGCTGTGGAATCATTCATTCTAAGGAAGAACCTATAAGAGTGGTGCTGAAAGCCTACAATGGTGGTCCTGATTATCTCCGCACGCTGCCGATACATGAGTCTCAACGTGAACTGGTGGAGTTGAAAGAGGATGAAGCATCCTACTTCGAGTTGACCGTTCGCCCAACCTTTGACTTGTATCAGTCTTTGTTGGCACAAGCCGATCAAATTGAGGTGCTTGAACCAGCATCGGTACGCAACGAGATGCGCAACTTTGCCAAGAACCTAATGTCGTACTATAAAGAGGAAAGACAATGAAAAACGGATTAAATTTTATAGCCATCGACTTTGAAACAGCCACACCGAAGCGTGCCTCCATTTGTGAGGTGGGCATCTGTGTAGTGCGCAATGGAGAAGTGGTAGAAACACGCTCATGGTTGGTGCAACCGAAAGAGAATCTCTATAGCTATTGGAACATGCAATGCCACGGCATTCGCCCGGAAGATACGGAACATTCTCCTTCTTTCCCTGAAGTATGGAAAGAGATAGAACGTTTATACCTCGATGAATTTGACACCTTCGTGGCTCACAACGCCCCCTTCGACCGCAGTTGCCTTGAACATTCGGCCAAGCTGTATCACTTGCATCTACCAGAAATTAATTGGCAGTGCTCCTTGAAGACTGCCCGACAAGTGTATGATTTCGGCTGTAACACGCTTGGTTATCTTTGCGAGCAACTTGGCATACCTGAAGGAACACATCACCGCGCTGGCGATGATGCTGAGATGTGCGCACGGCTCTTTCTTAAGGAAAATAAGGATACTGAATCGACTATTGTAACTAAAATATAAAACGAAATACGTATGAAGCTGTTCATTAAACCTACATTTGACAATATCCGAGAAGATCTTGGGTATGATGAATTTGAAGACGTTGACGAAGATGCCATAATGTTTCAACAAGGCTATGATGGAGACATAATGGAGGTTGAAGATGGTGAATCATTTGAAATCCCCAAAGGCTACGTGGCCAGTATAATTGAAGATGAACCTTATTATATGCTCTTTGAATACTTCGAAGGAAATTGGGACAAAGAAGAAATCTATGATGACATCGATGCAGGTTGGTACTCATTGAATGGGAATACCATCAAGAAAATCAAAGATTCAGACATTATTAACGAGTAAAATACAATGCAATAATGGATCCTATATACATTGATTACTGGATGCATGACACAATACACAGCATGTATCCAAACAGAGAAACTTACCCCAATCTCAAGCGTATAAGATGGTGGAATAGATACATTCAGCTTGCAACTGTATATCATCCTCAAGGATTAGGGCATATACATTACGAGATATGTCCTAATGGTTATTGGGAGCTGCATATAGAAGGCAGGTATGAACAAAAATGGGCTGATTTGGCACAATATCTGTATCTCCAGACACAAAACGACGACCGTCTTTCATGGTTCCCTCGTGGAGACTATGATATTGGCACTTGTAGATATGATCAGATGATAGAGGATGGCAACAGCTCAAAGTTCAAAGAGTATCTTCAAGAAATGGTAAATATCATCGATCCACTTCTTGTGAAATATAAAAATATCATCGAAGTTGCATACGATAATTCCGACTATGACCCAATAACCATAGAACCAATTGTTAATGGGAATACGGATGAAGAGGTTACTTTGGTTGACAACCTCTTGCTCGATGACATATTCCATCTAAACATCAGTATACCAGACTATCAACGCATATATTGTTGGGAGGAAAAAAATGTGCGTAGGTTGCTTGATGATATTCTCAATGCCGAGGGCGCATATAGGATGGGCGCCATCATCCTTCACCATCATGACAATGTATTTGACATCATCGATGGCCAGCAGAGGCTTGTTACATTATCCCTTATTCTAAGGAAACTTGGCTATGACGGTTCTCCTCTTTTGAAACTTAGTTTCGCCTCCAAAGAAGCTATGCATTACGTGGCTTATAATCGATTTATCATCGATAACTTCATCAATGCTAACGTGCTGACTGGTAGACATGAAAAGGTGAAATTCCTGCTTCGTAATCTGCAGTTCAGTGTGCTTATTCTCAATACTGATCAAATAGACCTTGCGTATACATTTTTCTCGAACGAAAATTCTAGAGGAAAGAGTCTGAGCGATTTCGATTTGCTCAAAGCTCATCATCTTAGATTTATCACAGACGATATGCAGGCGGGGCATCTAGCTAAGTCATGGGATAAGATGCTCAGCGATGCGAATCTCCATTATGATAATGATATTGACAAGCCGTATTATCGTTCGCTTGGCCTATATGTCTTCAGGCTACGCAAATGGATGGGCAACGAAGACTGGGACGATTTCGCTAAGTACAAAATCAAGGATGAATATGAAGCCGCACCTGTGATAGATGAAATACCACCTTTCGGGGAGCAATTTTCTTATAAGGAATCAATTCAGGGCGGCACACATTTCTTTGCATTTGTGAAGCGCTTTGAGTATAAATATCATTTATTTGTACAGACGGATGAATTCAAATCAATTCATAAACTTGACAATCGAACACACTGGTGGTTTCGAGATGTTATAGAAACGTTTCTGTTCGCCTATTATCTGAAATTTGGAGTTGATTATCTAAGCGAAGCGCTATTGGCAATCAGCCGAATTGTCCTTCAGTTCCGCTTCGACTACAAAAAGGCTGATTATAGCCGCTTACTACGTCAAGCAGGAGATTCAGGAATTATCTATATGATTGATTGTGCAACTTCGCCTACATTCGCATTGGCTGAAATGGAGAAAAAAGTTCGCTCGCTTCCTTCTATAAATATCGACGTTTCTCCAGTGGCGAGAGATTTCAATCGACAACTTCGCGAATATCTCGCTCCCATAAGAAAACATATTGTAATCAATAAATTCAAACTTATTTAGCTATGGCCGACTCGATATTTTCAACTCGTCTAACTCCGGAAAAAATTGCCGGAACCGATAATGTATATTCCATTCCCATCTATCAGAGGTTATTCGAATGGGATAAGCCCAGAATAACCCAGCTCCTTGATGATATGTATCGAACATTCATTAAATCGCCAGAGACTCCATATTATATAGGCATGCTAACGAGTAATGATAATAATGAACTCATTGATGGCCAGCAGCGTTTCACTGTAACGATGCTATTAGGGATAGCCATGACAAAATATGATGGCATGGAGACAATCGGCACCCACTGCATTCATTGTGATTGGAAAGGCTTCCTAAAAACCAAGAGTGGAAGAATGCGATTAACTTTCTCATCAAGGGATGAGGATAATTCGTTCCTAAGGAATAATTGTAGTCCTTCGTTAGTTTACGAGAATCAATTTATGAAGGTAGGCCTTGATTGTATCCAAAACTTTTTGAATGAGAAATTTGATGATGATGAAAGTCGGAAAAAATTCTCGGCTTATGTATACTCGAATATGTCTCTCTTCATATCAAAGTTACCAAACCAGTATTCCCCGAAGGCTTTGAACAAATATTTCGAAACGATGAACTCTACAGGTAAGAATTTGGAAAACCATGAGATTCTCAAGGTTCGGATGCTTCAGGATGTCTGCAATTATGACAAGGTTATTCTAACCCGCATATGGAATGCGGTCAGCGATATGGATCAATATCTTATTAGGCAAAGGAAGAATGAGAAGAAAGATGAACTTATCGCAAGATTCAGAAGAGCATACGAAGCTGTGTCAAATAAAGATTTGGACGGACTATTCAGAGGAAGATTCATTAATCAGCTGTGTTATGATGAAGAAGAATACGAGAGCAAATTTAAAAGTATTGGTGATATTACTTCCAGTCCAGACAAACCTGAAAGGCAGCGTCTATCGAAAGGGAATGGATTCCATTCTATTATTTCTTTTTCGGAATTTTTGCTGCAGATTCTCTGGATTTCAGTAAAAGAAAAAAGCGGTAGCATTCAGACGGAAGAATTCTTTGATGTAAATAAATTGCAGAATACATTTAAGAAACACTGGAATGACATTGATGCTGATGATTTCATTCTGACCATGCTCCGATATAGACTGCTCTATGATTATTATGTGATAACCATATCTAATGATGATTCGAATTATTCCCTAAGAGCCGTTGCTAACGACAGCGATGAAATGGACAATCAATACGACAATGTATTGAAAATGTATGAGTCTATGCTATTTGTAAATTCATCGTCTCGTACATATTACTTTTGGCTTCCCGAACTTCTAAAGTTTGTTGATGGTAAGGAAAGAAGTTGTAGGGAACTATACCTATTCCTAAAACATATTGACGAGAAGCGGCACTCCTCAAAGGCTATTGAAGACATCTCTCAGTTATCCTTCAAGGTTGTCGACAGATATTGGTTTTGGAAATTGGATTTTATCATCTGGCAGAAGAGACGTGAAATATTTACTAGCGAGAGCGCGAGAAAAATTGCAAACAACTACGTGTTCAGACGTAATAGATCCATTGAACATATAGCGCCACAAACTCCCAAAGAAAACAGCACTCTTTCTCTTTCCAATGAGGACGAAAATTGCTTTGGCAACCTTGTTATGATTTCATCTTCACAAAATTCTGGATTACAAAACTCAACTTTCGAGATGAAACGATCAAAGGTGATTGATTTCATTCATAACAATCTAAACGGAACAATTGAAAGTCTGAAAATGCTTTTGATTTACCAGTATGAAAACTGGACAACAACAGAGATTTATGACCATCAAGAAAAATGCATAAAGCTATTAAATGATAGCTTTGAAATGAAAGAATAGAATAACCTTCTTTAGTTGAAAGGGCTGACTCATCACGAGCCAGCCCTTTCTCTATAAAAGCAAAAACAACACCATTGTTTTAATGTTAGTATTCACTATTTGTAGTTTATACTACTAATAGTATAAACATACCTTAGTATGACGATTAGCCTCTGTAGGCTTGTAGTCATCAATACCACCTTCGCTTACTTTGTTGATTCGACTACCATCTACACCTCGCTTTACCAACTCGTTATAGATGTAATCAGCTCTTGAAGCACTGAGCGAATTGTTGATTGGTACGGTGCCAGTTGCACTGTCGGCTGCGCCAGTAACAGACACTCTTAGATGGTATGCTTTAGCCACTCGCGCCAACTCATCGAGATTGAGAAGCTGCGAGGATTCTGTCAGGTCAGCAGTGTCTATCTTGAAGAAGAAGTATATGGGCGAACCAATGCACTTACTTCCTGAAGCCATCAATGAAAGATAATCACCTGCAGCTATACTATCAGCAGGAGTGTTCACTTGTTGACTGGCAGCATGAGTGGTGGATTGTCCATTCCATCCATGATTGGCCAGACGTGCACGAAGTGAGTTCAAGCCACTGTAGTCATTTCTTGGGTAACCATCATTCTCTTCATCGATGGAGGTATTCTTCAGCTTGTCGCCATAAGTACCAAGTAAGCCTTCAATCTCCAAGATTTTTTTCAACTGCGCAATCACGTTCGCATCCAGCGAGTGTTGCTTGCTGCGACTATGATTTTTCTCACGAAGAGCATTGGCGTAGTCTATCAGCCATTGGTTTTGTACTATGTAAGGCTTGGCATCTATCACCCTTTTCCATCCCACTTTGCCGATGTCGAAAGTTATACCAGCTGTTAAGCCAAGAAGATGATCACCTAACTCCCGGGAAGCGCCGCGGCCGTCGAAGTCTTTGAATGTAGTGGTGCCACCAAGTTCCATGGTTAAGTGTATCTTATTAGCCAGTCGGTATTGTCCAATCACACCGTAAGAGAATGCAAAGGGATGATGTCCGTTAGATTCGTTATGAAGAATCCCAAGCCCTACATAGGGTATAAGGTCAAACCTCGGGCGGTCTCGTGCATTATAGAAATGAGGTGTAATGTTCCACATCAAATCTCCATGCAAGGACTGATAGTCGCATGTCTGCGACTGGCTATCCTTAAATTGGAATCCTTGAAATGAAACACGAGAACCAACCGTTGGAGAGAACCATTTACCAGCTGAAATTGCCAGTGTAGGTTTCATCCTGCCAAACAGATCTTCACAGCCAAGCGGACTCCCGATGAAAGCGGAAGTGCCACCTGAGACGTTGAAGAACCAGTTGGATTTCCAATTGGAATATGCCACTTCGTTAGGAAGAAGCGTAGGCTCCAACGGCTTCAAAATTTCCTCCTGATGAAGGAGGTGCGTTTGCTTGATGCTGTCGGTTGGCAACACCGCACGCGCATTGATTTGCCCTTGAAAAGAGAAACCAAGTGTCAGTATGAATAATGTCTTTTTTATCATAAATCGAAAAAGCTATAATTCTATTCCAAGCGTTATGAATGGCACAATCAGCGTTTACGGCTCTTTCCACCAGCCGGACGCATCATCTTGCTTGCCATTCTCAAACAACGCCGTGCCCATTGACGACTGTCTTCGTCATCGTCACGGTCCCATTTGAGGTCGCTGCCACTACCACCGCCACCATGACCTTCAGCAAAGGTGGTTGCGTTGTCGAGATAACCCAAGAAGAGAAGAGTGGCACAATGAAGGATTTCAGAACCATGTTCTGCAAACTCTATCAATGGTGAGCCAGATAGGAATTTGAGTTCCTCGTCTGATAAAGACTCTCGGCGAGTTTGGAAGTCGTTAATCAGATTCTCCAGCATCGCATCCTTTACGAAACTGCCCACATTCTGACGTATCTCCTCAGAGTACTTAGCCGACTCTTCTTTAAGGTCGTCTGTACGTTGTTGAATGTACGATTGGTCCTCGTTCAAATCACGCAGCTTCTGGTCTGCCTCAGAAAGCTTCTCCTTTTTATCTGCCAGTTTGAGGTCAAGGTCGCTGAGTTCATGCTGCAAGTCACGGAGTCTGGCAGAAAGCTCGGCACTATCACCTTCCTGATTTCGAAGCTGTCGATGAAGTTCTGCAATGGTCTTCTCTTTTTCCGCTTTTTCAGCTTCGAGATTAGTGACCATAGAAGTCAGACCTTTCACACGTCGTTCTGCCATTGCTTGTTCCGTTTGCAAGTCACGGAGAACCTTCTGATGTTGCTTAACTTCTTCCTCAAGAGAAAGGCACCAGGCATCTAAGTGACGGAAATACTCTTCGGATGTGCGTCTGCGTTTAGGCGTTCCAGACAGGCTTGTGCCACGAACCAAGTTCCAATGACGATTGATTTCTGCCAGTTCATCATGGAGCGCTTTGGTGCGAGCTGAGAACTCGAATTTGTCCTTACCTGCAAACATCTCTTTGAACGCAAACTTACCATCTTTGATGGGCATGATTGTGCAATGGAGATGCGGTGAAGTTTCGTCCAAATGAGCATAGAATCCAATGATGTTTTCCTCACCATATTTGTCACATATGAATGTGTACATATCCTTTGCCCAGTTCTCAAATTCAGGCATCCGTTTGAGTGAATAATTCTCTTCGTGGTCACCGGCACCATATACGACCTCTTGACTTCCGAAAGCCAATTTGCGCATAGGTTCTTGAGACCCACTCAAGATGAAATCAACCACTGTGCGGAAACGAGGCTGTGCCAACCCTGCATTCGGGTCTTTGATTCCCCTTTGCTTCAGATTTTCAGCCATGCGCTCAGGCATGGACTTCCGCTTATCAATCGGTCGGATAACCCCACCTTTGGTAATCTCGAAGTTCAGGCGCTCACGACTGCGATCGTAGTTGCCTTTGCTGATGGCGTGCTTCCAAGCAGCCTCAGACCAATTACGTTGGTGCTCATCGCTCTGCCCTGAAGAGAATCCCTTCAATACGTTGAAATGGAGCACCTGTTTTGCTGTTTCATTCATATCTCTGATATGCTTAATCGTTGAAAAATTACCTGTCCCAGCTTGCTGCTTGTCTGGACACTCTCCCGAAGACTTTCAGTCGGAGGGGTACTGAGTTACCCACTTCCTTATTTCGTGGACAACGGGCAAGCCCGGTGCGCTAAAATAGCCAAGTCCGCAGGATTACTGCAATATGACCATCGGAAGAACTATAAGAGGCACGTAAAGCTCGTAGAACAGGCTTAATTGGGCTTCAAAGAAGACTTATATGCCAGAATGTTGCTCTGCTGCATCGGAGCCATTAGAACGGCTCAAACCGCCATCGCTGAGTTGGCGATAAGTAGAACAGATTTGCTGGAATGATTTTGAACTTTCCTCCGAAACCAATTTGAGAGTTGTGGGCACTCCTTTCAGAACGACTAGAGGCAACTCTTCTAAGAGCAACAGCAAAGCTTCCCATTTCTGAGAAAGCTGCTCCACAAAGAAAGAATAAAGCAAGTCACATAGAACTGTGTACTCTACCTTTTGTTTGCTGGCATGGAATAGCGATGCGGTCAAAGAACAGATGAAGGTTCTGATGATTTCATCTTCGGCGTTACGGAGCATATCCGCGTTGCAATCTGGCACGGTCGATTTGAAATGCTCAATACCACATGCGGTGATGTGTACACACATCTTGGCTACGTCATGGTTGTTGGCTTTACCGGAACTCCATAGACTAATGGTGTAGTCTATCATAAAGTCTAAGTGATGAACGACTTCCAGATTTGAAGGCTTGCCGTTGGTCATACAATGCATGGAGATTACGAAGCTTTTTACAAGAGGTTCTTTGTCCAATTGGCCGAGCGTTGTAAGTTTGTCTAAGAAACTTCTTACTGTGGCTCGATGCCAATGCCATTCTTCGGCGAGCTCCGAGATGGTTGTGACAAACTGGTATTCTTTAAGCTTAGGAATGCTTCCTTTGGGTACACTGTTTGGGACGTAGCGTACAGCAGCCTTGTTCAGAAGAGAGCAGTAGGCTTGCAACTTACTATGCCGGTCGCTTTGTCGATCCTGCATAAAGTCCCACACCTCAAGGCTGCTACGAACTTCTGTCTTTTCTATTGATATATTCTTCATTGAATAATTCTTGATGTAATTGAGATAAGCGAGTGTGTCATAAGGCCAAATACCATAAGAGTAGTGCCACTTCCAAATGGCACGCTCACAGGGTGCGCTAAAAGTAATGTTTGACTATCGTTTCACGATGTTTCAGCAGTCCTTCGACAAAGGCATCATCCTCGATGCGTTTCATGATAGCCTTAGACGGATAGAAAGTAGCTGCCAGAAGAATGAAGCCTACAAAAAAAGAAAAACTGAACAGATGCGGCGTGTACAGAAGCACGAGACATAGCAGTCCCATGGCAGAGTAAATCTTGGTATCATTTTGTACCAACTTCAAAATTCGTTCTGTCCAACGGAAGTTGAAGAAGATAAGACACAGCACTGATGAGATCAATACACCAGGTTCGTTCGGCATTATAACATGAGCACCATAATGTGCCATAATCAATGCCATCAATAGCCCCAATGTGTAGAGCTTACGAAACTTCTCTACAAAGATCATCCTTAAACAGAACTTCTGCATAAGCAGCGAGTTCTTCTTGTAAAACCTTGCCGGCACTACAAGGAGCGCCAGCAAGGAAAACAACAGTATAATCGCACAAAGACTGAGAACCATATCAATTTTTATTTTTAGTATTCAATATCCGATAATTCTAACTTGATGATGCCATAGGTGGCACGATAAACGATTTCCTCTACATCATCAATTGTAAGTTTATTGAGTAGCAACCTTTGCTTGAAAAGTCGATTACTCTTTTTCATTTCAGCTACAGCCCTGTCCAGTTCAGGGAACGGTATGAACCATAGATGGCCATAGTTGTAATGCCACTTGTTGTGATAAGCCCGCAAGGGGAGTGTCCTGCATGGAACTACTCTTATTCGATTATAACTGACCACAACAAAGCAAACATATCTGCAAGTCTTCCCCACATCAATCCATGTACTATGCCTATCGATAATCGATGTGATTTCCTTATATAAGCACTCTCTCATGAATTGCGTATAAAGGGCTGTTTAGTTGATGAAGTAGCTCAATACCTCAAACTTGTTTTGTCTATATTTGAAGGAACCGGTCTTAGCGTGCAGCTCCAAGTCATTACACAAGTCACCGCCCATAAACTCAAGCGAATCGAAGATGGTTACTGTTACACGGTTAACAAGACCGTTGCCATCAATCATGACGTTCATCTTATACATGTGACCAAACGCCGGGTTTGTGTAGGCACAACAGCAATGACCGAACGAGGTGGAGGTTGACGGCACCATGTGGTAGAGTATGATCAACTCCATTTGGTCTTCAAACATGTTCATAATATCCTCTAGCGAAAAAGCCTGGGGAAAGTTAAACTCAAGCAGGATGTATTCGTCATAAATGATGGGCTTCTTCATCCATGATTTGTGAATAAGCTGTGGCAATTGCTCTGGCACATCAGCCATGAATTCTTCAAAATACTTGCGTAGCATATGTTCTAATTTAATAGTTTGCGATATACAGTTTCAAGAGCAGCGGCACAAAGGCGCTTTTCTCTTTGGTGTTAAGACGAGCATTCAATTTGTTGATTGTAGGCTGAGCATCTTGTGCCACATGTTTGAAGGTGGCCATTTGACTTTCAGTGAGCAGTGCTAAGCCAAAATCATCGATAAGTACAAATGGTTGAGAAACCATCCAGATGTAGGCCGAGTATTGAGTCGCTTGCTTAGCGCGTCCACCCTTAACGTCCTTGATGCAGACTTGTGCATTGAGCAACAGTCTTTGGTTAGTACGCATAGCCATATATATCACAGCATCCTTTGAAGTAAGTTCGGGCGTACCTGAATTTTGGTAGATGAGAGCACAGACCTCTTCTGTAGAATGCGTAATCTCGGATAAAGAATGACTTGAAAGTTTGTGCATATTTGAGAGGAATCCTTTGAAAAAGCAATCCTCTTCTTTGATGAAATCCATAAGCTCAGCTTTCTTACGAATGCCATTCTTTAGCGTTCTCGAAAGAAATTGTTGATATTTGGCGATAAGCTGTTTGTCATCTTTGAATGCAGCTTGTTTTTCCAAAGCATTGAAAAATGGCTCAGCTTCAGATTTAGCGGCAATTATAGAGGTGTCTTCAGCGTAAGCAGATAGCTCTATCTTCAACTGTAGTACATCTGTGTAACTTCTTTCTTTTGACAATGCCAATCTGGTAAGCTCCGTTCTGATAGAATCATCCAGATGGCTAAAAGAGCTCATTGGAAAATAGTGGGGCTTTTGAACTGTATCTTTTCGGATGCAGCAGATGGCCGAGTCGCTCAACTGCCCCCAATATTTCATGTCGGAAATGAATGAGTTGATTTCCGGCTTATCCTTCTCTTTGAGTTCTTTCAGAAAAGCACGGCATTCTTCTATAGCCTCATTAGAATTGGAAAAACTCAAGTTCCGGCTTGGAGTAGAGCACGAAACAAGTCCCAATGTGGCAAACAGTATGGAAAAGAAAGTGGCATACATTTGAATGCGAAGCGGCAATCTAAAGTATGAAAACTGGCGATTTGATTTGCAACAGCTTTCTCCAGCACCTTCTTGCATGTTGATATTGGCTATTTTCATTATTATATCTATTAAATTCAGATTTTGTTTTTAATTTTGATGCTGCGAAATTACGTACAAACATCTGAATTACAGCAATAACCCTTTTAAGTTTACGTATTATTCTAATTCATACTTTGAATCAGAGTATGAAAGATGAATATATAGCAACAAATATCACTAATACGTGATTAATAAAATATAATAATGGGGTAAAACTGCTTGTTTTATACTTAAAGTATATACCTTTGCATACTAGAAAAATCATATTTGGACAATAGCTATGGCAAAAGTAGGGTACATACTCAAAGCCGACCACTATGACGGCTTCAATGACGACATAAAATGGATGGAGCAATATGGCTGCTGCCGTATTGTACAAGAATCATCTGATTTGGAAAAACTACGCCCGCAGTGGAAGCAACTAATGGATTGCTTAGAGCGTGGTGATGAGTTGGTAATATCTAAGTTTAGTAACGCCTTGCGTGGTTCACGCGAACTCGCATTCTTTTTAGAGTTCTGCAGGGTGAAAGTCATTAGAGTAATCTCAATCAATGACCGAATTGACTCCAAGGGGGTATTGTTTCCTGAAACTACTGTATTGGATGTTCTAAATATGTTCGGTGCTCTTCCTGAAGAAGCAGCTGCACTAAGAAAGGCTTCTGCCCATGTCGAGAAGCTCAAGACGGTGGTGAACACACGTACAGTTACGGCAGAGACCAAAGCTGAACGTGAAAAGAACATCGTGAACATGTATAATAGCGGTCACTCCATCGATGATATTTGGAAAGTAAGTGGCTTCTCCAGTCGTAGTTCTGTTTTCCGTATCTTGAATAAGTTCGGTGTGGATTTGAACAGAGGTAAGTTCAAAGGTCCATTGGGTAAACGTCAATCAAAAGAATAGTCATGAAAAGCATCTTATTTGTATTATTGTTCGTCTGCGCACCTTTGTTGAGTTTTGCGCAGACAATTATTCCCCCAGAGAATGACTCTACTTTCGTTTCTGAATTTAGAGATGGAGACGAATGGGCTATAATTGCTCGAAATGGATTTGTTGTAGGTCTTAGCAATAAAGTATATAAAGGATGATTATGGTAAGTTTTATCAGATTCGTATTTTGGTTCAAAACCTGACCAATGATTCCTACACGTTTGCCCCCGACATTATTCATGCTGATATTACAAAGAAAAATGGCACAACCGAAACTCTTAGAGTTTATTCAAATGAAGCCTTCCAAAAGAAAATAAAACGGCAGCAAGCATGGGCAAGTGCCCTGTATGGACTTTCTGCTGGACTTAATGCCGGAATGGCTGGCTATCAAACTTCCTATGTAACTACAAGAAGTTATAACGGTTATACTTATACTCAGCCTGTCACTACGTATAATTCAACCGCTGCTTATCAGGCAAATATGGCTGCTACCACGCAACTTATGGTTTTAAGTAAGCAGATGGAACAGGATAAGAAAATCCGTGAAGAAGGCTATTTGAAAAAGACAACGATTCATTCTTCTGAAGGTATCTTTGGGTATATGAACGTAGAACGGGAAAAAGGAACGGTTATGCGTGTAGTCATTCCTGTTAATGGTGAGAACTATGGGTTTCACTGGGATGTAGCAAATAAAAAGAAGTAGGCTATGGAAAAACCATTTTCAAAGATTAAACCTATCAAAAAGATTCTCTTCCTGCACGGCTTTACGTCAGGAGGTGATTGTGAGATAGCTCGCACGCTTTCTGATTTTCTTTGAAGTGATTGAGCGAGATGGTAAGCGAATGCCGAGATTTAAGGAAATAATTAAAAAGGATGTTTAGCGAAGTACTGCTATGATTGAAACGAAACGCTTAATTTTTCGCCGTTGGACGAAGGAAGATGCCGCTGCGCTCTACGCCTTGGCCTCCGATCCTGAAGTAGGTCCCCATGCTGGTTGGCCGGTACATACATCTATTGAAGAAAGCAGAGCGGTGATAAAAGAATATTTCTCCAATGATTACACCTGGGCGCTTGTGTCAAAGCAAACAGGTGCAATCATTGGTTGTATGGGTTACTATCCGTATGGCGAAAGTAATATTGATATTGGAAAGGAGGATGCAGAAGTAGGCTATTGGATAGGACGGCCCTATTGGAATCAAGGTTATTGTACAGAAGCGCTTTATGCTATGATTGGCTATTGCTTCAACGTCAAGCGCTTTCAAACGCTATGGGCTGACTATTTCATAGATAATCCTGCATCAGGAAGAGTGATGGATAAATGTGGTTTCACGGACACTGGTAAGAAGAATTATTGCAGCCGTTTGCTTCATGGCGATGATAAACCAATCTGTGTGATGAGGTTAGATTATTCAGCTTATCGACCTTAATCCTCACTCTCCTGAAGTTTCCATCCGCAATCGCCATGATACACCATCAGTTTGCTCATGCCGCCATCGATGGTGATGCATTGGCCGTTGATGAATGAATTACGATTGTCGCAGAGGAACTCCACAGCGCGTACAATGTCCATGGGGTCACCCACACGGCCTGACGGGTGCTGCTTCTCATCGCCTTCGCTATAGGCTGGCTGATAGTTCTCGTCATGATATTTGCCCGTATCAATCCACCCCGGGGCAATGGCATTCACATGTGCTACACCCGAGAGGCTCACAGCCATAGCGTGCGTCAAAGCGGTGATGCCGCCTTTTGCAGCCGAATAGCTCTCTGTGTTGGGCTGCGACTGAAAGGCTCTGGTAGAAGAGATATTCACGATTGAGCCCACACCACAGAAGTGGTCTTTGAAGAGCTTACTCAGCATGAACGGAGCCACGACACCGACTTGCTGGATATAAAGGAAATCTTCGTAATCGCATCCCTTCAAGATGCCACCACGCATGAGGCAGGCATTGTTTATCAAGCAATGAACGCCGTCGGGGTTCTCCTGAAACACCTTAGCGGCAAAGTCTATAAGTGTTTTTTTGTCGGCAATATCGCCAACAAAATCATGCACATCCCATCCTTTACCACGAAGCTGGTTGCCCACCACAATCGTAGTTTTCGCATCGTTGTCGATAAAGTACACCTTATCGCCTTTTGATGCAAAGTACTCCACCATACAACGGCCAATTCCTTTGGCACCGCCGGTGATAACAAAAGTCCTGCTCATTTCTTTTCGTTACGTTCCAAGTATTCTTTCATGGCCTCATTCACGATTTCTCTGAGCGACATATTCTTGTCTATGGCCAAGTACTTCATACGAGTGTGGATGCTCTTGTCAATAACAAAGTTGCAGTGAACAGCCTTTTCCTTCGGTTGCTTTTCAGCAGCTGTTCCTGTTGCCTTCTTCTCCTCCTTCTTTGCAGTAGAAGTGGGTGTAAGGAGGCCGTTTAAGCCTCCCTTTAATCCTTCTTTCAATAAATCACTTTTGCCCATAATGCCTTATTTTAATTTGAGAACCTCTTGTGCAAGCGACATGTAATCCTGTGCACCATTGCTGTTCTTGTTATACTGATAAATGTTTTTGCCGTTTACTGGAGCTTCTGCCAAAGTCACATTGTCACGAATGATGGTCTTGAACACTTTGTCGCAGAAAGCGTCCTTGATAAGTTCGGTTACACCTTTATTCAATGTCTTACGACCGTCATATTGAGTGATGACGATACCACCAATCTTCAAGTTGGGATTGAGACGTTCTTGTACCACTTCGATGACGTTCATAATTTTGGCCATTCCACGCATGGCTAAGAACTGAGCCTGCACAGGAATGATAAGATAATCAGCTGCCGTAAGCGCATTCAAAGTCAACAAACCAAGTGAGGGAGGGCAGTCAATCAAGATGTAATCAAATTTCTCTGCCTCGGGGAGCTTGGCTATCAAGCCCCTCAATATCATTTCACGCCCAGGCTCATTGATAAGTTCTGACTCTGCCGCAGACAGATCCAAACAAGAAGGCACCAACGTGATGCCGCTCTCTGTCTTTATAAGAGGAAGGGCGTATTCACCCTTGAGTGCACCATACACAGTCTTTTCTTCTTCGATGGAATATCCAAACGACTCAGTGAGGTTAGCTTGTCCATCAAGGTCAATTACCATCACACGTTTTTTCTTCTGCTGGAGGGCAGCAGCAAGATTGATAGAAGTCGTGGTCTTACCTACGCCTCCCTTATGATTTAGTATAGCTATAATCTTTGCCATAGTTTATAAATTCTCTATTCGCATACAAAGGTACGCATTTATTTTAGTAATTACTATATTTAGTATTGATTATTTTTACTACAGTACTACAATTAGTATCGACTAATAAAAGTGAAGCGGATGAAGTGCCTATATGATTGGAATACAGACCTATCACCCGCTTTTTACTATTTGTAGATGTTGGTCACTTGCTTGTTTGCTGCCTTCGCCTTTCGTGTCGTGTAGTACGTTCCACCTTGCTCTTTTCCATTGAAGAAAGCAATAATGTGGTTAGTATTAGCAAGCATGAAATCATTCCTTCTAAGCATACAACCATTGAAGTACTGCTCACTCAGAATGATTGCTCTGTCGGCCTGATTAAGCAACTCGCGGTACTTGCTTTGTAAGATGGCGCTCCAACGTTCACACTGACCTCTATAGGGCACCACGGCTATAAGCCGTATATGAGGAAGCTCCTTTTTGAGGTTTATAACGGCTTCGGCTGCAAACATGTCAAAACCAAAGGCCATGCCACACAAAAAGTCACGGATGCCCTTTTTGTAGTGCTCACGGATGGTTTTATTTAGCTTTAGTTCGACTTCGCGCTGCTTTCCATAGGGCACCTTTCGATGCCCCGTAAAAGCTGCTGATTGCTCTAAATTGAAAAATACTTTGTTCATATCGATTACTTATATTTATAACTTGTTCTACCTAAAAAGAAACCTCCCAAGACGTTGGCTCCAAATGTTTCAAGCTGATTGGCAAAGAGCGCATAGCTTGTGCCTGTTGTTACGACGTCATCCATTACGAGCACATTCTTTCCGTTGAAATACTCAGCATCAAAATCAATGACTTGTGTTCTGCTCACACTTTTGTCATGGCAATGTTCATGGATGGCAAGGCGGTCGCTCAACACCTTGACATGAGTAAAACCATTAGCGATGCCGGTCAACTCGCTTACTCGCTCACAAAAACGTGCGTATCTGCTTTGGTTCTGCTCTTGGGTGCTTGCCGGAACACAAACGAACACCATATTAGTAACCTGCTCGCCAAACTCCTCCTGCAGATGGTCGGCTGTCATTTGAGCCACCTTCTCGTAAGCATCATCCCGGGAGTCTTTGAATGCCCAGATGAGATTTCTCGCTGCCACTGCATCCTCGCCAACGTTCTTGATACGGACGGGGAAATACTTCAAGAAGTGAACCATCTTCTTGCTTAATTGTTTTTTCAGACTTTCGTCAATTACTTTTGCCATAGCTTCAAATTTTTTATTTCCCTTATTTCGGATAGCCTTTTCAGCTTGTCCAAGGGATATTTTCTGCCGACAAAAGGTGGTGGCGCAATAAAGCAAATCGGTAGCTCAAAATACGCTCCGCCATAGGCGGAGGAAGATTTTTAGCTAAATAGGCCACAGGCCCATGGCCGACTTGCTGTTTGACCAAGCCACCAAATACCTTTGCAGAACATATCCGCAGCGGCAAGGTGACAGGATTGAAGTATAGCTATAAGAGGATTGCCCTACAAAAGAGAGAAAGGGCGGGCGTGAAGCAGTCGGAACAGCCAGTCAAACTTCTCGACGAACGGACTTTCGGTTGAGGTGCTAAGTATTAGTGCAGTCTTTAGACCGCACGTCCTTGGCGACGATGACCGAGAGTCCGTTCGTGTTTGACCTTTGACAAAGATCCGCGAGTGTATTTTGAGGAACTTGTTCCCCCTAAATGCACACGTGGTTCATTGGCAAACTGTTCGTGACGCTTCGCGAGGTGTGGGAAGTTTAGTATAAATAAGATACATGGAAAGCTATAAAGGCACAGATATGACTCATTGAAGTCGGATGAACATCAAGGAATGGACTTGCGTTTACACAAGTTGGTTCCGTTCATCCATGTCTCAAAATGCCATGACAGACGGAAAAGAAGGTCTCCTTCCTTGCAGTCCGTTATGCCTTTTTGAGGCACGAGGTGAGTCCTATAAAGGGAAGTTGATAACCTATAAAAGGTAGATGGGTAGGCAAAAGAAGAAGGAGTGCATTCATACACTCTGTCTTTGGCTACCCATTGCCATCTTGCTTTGCCCACATAAGCGCAGCCTATGTCGGCAATGCTAAATGGCTATTACAAAAGAGAATGTACATCTAATAAGGGAAATGTATTCATATAAAAGGAGAAGCAGCGATATAATAAAAGCGACCCGAAGGCCGCTCTTATTGAGGTGGGATGAACTACTTCTGAGAAGGAGTGTCTTCTTTCTCAACCGCAGGATAGAACTTGGTAGCTACCATTACGATGCGGTTGTGTTTCACACCGTCCTTATCGGTCCATTCTTCCGGCTTGCAATAGCCTTCAACGGTGAGCAAAGTGCCTTTGGTCAGCTGGCTGAAAGCTTCAGCGTTTTCATTCTTGCGCCATGCCTCGAAATTCATGAAGGCCGATACACGAGTGGTTTCTTCACCATTCTTCTCTTGGCGGCTGATAGCCAGTGAGAAACGTGCAACTGATGATGTTGCGAACTGACGGATTTCTGCGTTATTACCTACGAATCCTGAAACTGCGAAGTTGTTCTCGATCTTTTTCATTTTGAATTGATTTTTGAAGTGAAACTTAATTTTTACATGCAATCAAGAGCAGGGCTGTATCTATGTGGATAAGCCATGAAAATCGTGCTGAATACTCTTTTTTGCTTGTCAAAAAAGGAAGATTCTGTGCTATTTTATTGGCAAGAGTGCCAACGACCACACAAGATGCCCAGGCATCGCAGCAGCACGCTACCTTTGCATTGGAAAAACAAGTGGCTTCAGGAATAGACAATTCAGAGAAAGAGCGAGTCAAACGACTTCTTTCTGGAGTCGTGTCAATAACTGCATTCCTGTCATCAACATCATGATGCTCCTTATCACCATCAGCCGTTAATTATAAGAGGATATATGGAGCACAACTTATGCTCAGGCCTCATACAAGGCAATGCGCTTTTGAAAACGCTTTCAACCAGCAAAAGGCTTCTTGATCATTGAAGCGCAAGCGGAAAAATGGCAAGGATGGATAGCACTTCCGCTGACATGGGCGGTAGTGCTAACAGATGACGAGTAGTAAAAGAAGATGCTAGATTGGCAATCACCTATCAAGAGCCGCAGAGGTATCATTGAAGATGATATAAATGTTTGGTTTCGAGATATAATATACCTGTATTTTTACATTATATCTGTATTGTATAATGTAAAAAGGTATATAATAGTGTTTGACTACATCCGCAGGATGACTAGATTAGAAGTGGTGTCGTTTAGTAAATTCGTAGATATTCAATAGCTTTCCTGTTTTACGACGCAACTCAACGAGGAGCTGCGTCGTAAGATAGCTTTTTTATAAAGGCGTATTACAAGAACATGGTCATATATACTGGGAGGTATAGGAGGTTTCCCTCTTTACGCAAGTCTTTTGTATAAATCAAATAGGGACGACTTACCCTTGATGAAAATTTGGTGCAGAAGGCATCCAAGGAAACATGAGCTTTATAACCTGATGATTTCACCTCGATGGGCACAACCTTGTCTCCATCTGGAATAAGGAAATCAACTTCATAGCGGTGCTTACCACTTTCCGTAGGGAATGTATGATAATAAAGCTCGTTGCCTGACGCTACTAGCATTTGCGCCACAACATTTTCATAGACATAACCGAGGTCTTTACTAAGTTTGTCTGTCAACAGTTTCTGATAAATCACATTATCTGTAAACTCCTTATCCCAAAAAGCTAACGTGACAAAGAGCCCTGTATCACCGACAAACATCTTGAATGTGGATGTGTCCTTATGGAATGCCATGCCGGGGCCAGGGTCGTTAGCATGATAAGCCATATTCACAACCATGGACTCTCCCATATTGGTGATGGTTTCAAGGAGACGGTTGGCACGTCCATTTTCTGTCACACTAGCCACCTGATAACGTGATGAGTTACGTGTAAGTTCAGAAGGTATGGCCTTGAACATGGCAGATGCTTTACCCGTAGGGTCAATACGTATGAAGTCCTTATCGTAAAGTCGGATAATGTCACGTTTCACTCTATCAACTTCAGCTAAGCTTTTTGTTGATAGATAAGCGCTCACTGCTTGTGGCATTCCACCCACCAACATATAAAGACGGAAGTCGCGCATCAACTTACGATTGGTATCATCCCCAAGAGACGTTCGCTTACCAAAAAACTGCTGTAAGAGCGGAAGGGTGGCGGTGTCGCCCATTGCCCACTTAAACTCCTCATAGTCCATCGGGTACATTTTTATCTCGTATTCCTCACTTGGAATTAGAATATCCTTAATGTTTTGACGAATAGAGATGAGAGAACCAGTTTCAATATAGTCATAACGGCCGTCTGCCACAAGATGTTTAATGGCTTGTCGTGCCAATGGACAGAGCTGGACCTCATCAAAGATTATCACAGATTTCTTTTGCGTCAGACTTATTCCATAACTAACCTGCAATCTATTGAACACAAAATCAAGGTCTGAAATATCATCGAAGATATTCCGGATATCCTTGCTACATTTAGAAAAGTCTATTAGGATGTGGCTTTCATATTCATTCTTAGCGAATTGCTCGGCTATAGTTGATTTGCCGACACGTCTAGCCCCCTGAATCAGCAATGCCGACCTGCCTTGGCTCGACTGCTTCCAGTCAAGCATCTTGTCGTATAACTTACGTTTGAAGATATGTTCCATGTTATAATCTAATTTTGAGCACAAAAGTAGTTATAAATTCTGATTCCTCAAAATGTTTTCTGATAAAATTGCACATATTCTCAATGTGTTTCTGTATGGTATTGCTCATATTCTCAATTTATTATTGCTTGGTTTTGCCCATATTCTCAGTATGTTTGCATATAACTGTGAGTTGGTACTTCATAGAAGAGAGGTTATTGCCAAGAGATAAAGGATGGAAGACGTACCACCAACGATGGTATGTCCCAATTAGAAAAGGTCTACCATTCACATTGTGTCTTTGTGGTTGGTTCCGGAGGATTATCTTTAGAAGAGTTCCTATCCAAGGATTTGAATCTATCCTTCAAGTAGGCGTACAAAAGGACTTTGCCTTTGCAAAAAAGAAAAGAGACTCACCTGTCACGGGATAGGTCTCTTTTCGTAATGAATTTTACTGTCTGGAATAGCTTTGTGTGCGGAATGTACTTGCAAAAGGCGATGGCTTGCGCTTTGACTCAACATATTGCTTAGCCTCGTCTTCTATCTGTTCAATGCTCTTAAAAAGCGTTTCAGGCTTTTTAAGCCAAGTGTCAATCTCGGACTTCAAAAAGCGTAATCGCTTGCCATCTTTGTGGTATGGGATGCGCTTTGCACTTGTCCACGTATATAGGGTTTGTACCGCTGGGTGCTCTGGAAGATAGTCGCTAACCTCTTGAACAGAGAACCATCTATCTTCTTCCACCGCAAGTTTCTTTTTGCCTTGAATCACGTCGATTTTAGCATCGAGTTCTACAAGTTTCCTCTTTATCCATCCTAATACTTCAGGAATGTCGTCAAAGCGAAGGGGGTGATTGTCTTCTGTATTCATATACTCCTAATTTCCGCAACACTTTTGTATAAAACTAATTTGAAGCACTGAGTAGTAATGTATTACCCAGTGCTTTGTCATGTCAGAAGATTCACTTAACTTCGTGTTGCAATAAAAATCAAACCAATCTTCAGCAGACATGGCTAAAGTACAAATAAAATTCGATTCAATCACACCTTTTGGCGGAATATTTTCAATCATGGAGCAATTTGATGCTCTTTTATCGGATGTAATTGACTCCACATTAGGACTGCGTAGCAGAACCTATGGTTACCAATACAGTGAAATCATCCGTTCTCTCATGTGCGTATTCTTCTGTGGCGGCTCGTGCATTGAAGACATATCCACTCATCTCATGCCCCATCTTTCCCTGCATCCCAAACTTAAAACCTGCAGCGCAGACACGATTCTTCGCGCCATAAAAGAACTGACAACAGACAACATTACGTATTCATCTCCAGACTCAGGTAAATCTTATGACTTCAATACAGCTGACAACATGAATGAATTGCTGGTCAAGTCTCTCATTGCTACCGGAGAATTATGTCAGGAGCAGGGTTACGATCTGGATTTTGCCCACCAGTTCATTGAAACGGAGAAGTATGATGCCAAACGTACATACAAGAAGTTCACAGGATACAGCCCGGGAGTGGCCGTTATAGGTGACCATATTGTCGGCATTGAAAATCGGGATGGGAACACGAATGTCCGGTTCTGCCAGCAGTGTACATTGGAAAGAATCTTCACCAGGCTGGAATGTAACGGCATTCATATAAATAGAGCCCGTATGGATTGTGGGTCGTGCTCCGAAGAGATTGTAGATACCGTCAAGGCCCATTGCAAGTACTTCTATATCAGAGCCAACAGATGCTCCGCTTTTTACGATGACATGTTCGCCCTCAGGGGATGGAAGGCTGAGGAGATCAACGGAATCAGGTTCGAGATGAATTCGATTGTCGTAGAAAAGTGGAAGGGGAAACCCTACCGTCTTGTCATCCAAAGACAAAGAAGAACAGATGACATACGGGAGCTATGGGAAGGAGAATATACCTACCGGTGTATCCTTACCAATGATTTCGAATCCGACATAAGGGATGTCGTAGAGTTCTATAACCTGCGCGGTGGGAAGGAAAGAATCCTCGATGACATGAACAACGGGTTTGGATGGAAACACTTGCCAAAGTCATTCATGGCAGAAAATGCAGTATACCTGCTGATGACTGCATTGATAAGGAACTTCTACAAAACAATCATCCGAAAATTAAACGTTAAGGATTTTGGGCTATCCATAACGAGTCGTATCAAAACTTTCGTTTTCAAATACATCTCGGTTGCCGCAAAGTGGATTAGGACTTCTAGGCCCCACGTGCTAAACATCTATACAGAGAATCCAGCGTATAAAATGGCCTTTCAACAGGATTTTGGCTAATCTTTACTCTTAGTGGTGGGTAATGCGTATTGCCTCAAGTCGCTTCATGGGGTAAGGGGAAGTTATGCAAAAGAGTGGACCTTTGGCACCTTCGTTTCACCAAAACCCAATGTAAAGATAATAAACTCACTGAAAAATGCATAGGTAATGCTCTGATTTCATTCGCTTGCGGAAATTAGGATTAATACAGTTACTACATCAGCAATGTTTGAATAGTCTTGAAACATAATGGACACAATATAAGTAGCAAGATATGCGATAGGCTCATCATTCAAACTAGAAATGTCTTTAATTTCAATTGTTGCACCATTACTTGAGTCTTTTTCAATAAATCTAAAAACAAAATATGTGCCAATCAACCCGAAAACTATAATAATTAAGCATAAAACAGATATACCGAATTTACTTAAAAAGCATATTATGGCTGGTTTATTGAATCCGCTCCAGTTTAAATATATTAGATTATTGTAGAATTGCCTGAGTGCAATTAATCCAAATAAAGGAATGTATGAAGATAGGAATAGCACTAAAGGTGACAATCCTACGAAACTGTTATTTCTATTTCGATGCATATCCATAATATGTTTGTTTTATGTTTCAAAAGTGAACTTCTGCTTTATGTGACTTATACAAGGCTTGCTTTAGCTTATTTCATTCATATGGCATAAGTTTACACTTTGCCATATGAATGAAATGATTTACAGTTCTTCAGGATCGTCAGAATCAGAATCAACCTCTTCCTCTTTCTTATTGAGGAATGATTGAAATACAGTAAGGAAGGCGGTATCTTTGAAAAAGTGATTGGGGTCATCCTCTAGCTTTTCTTGGATATAATCAAACCCGAAGTTGGCATATTGTTCCATCTTCTCAATCATCTTATCGACTACACTTCTCGCTGTAATATCACCTTTCTCAAGAGCAATAAAATCAATATCAGTACGGGCAATCAACGCAGCAAACATGTAATCACGAATGCGCGGATATGCACTTCTACCTGTTCTGGTTTCAATATTACCCCAGTACATGATAGCTTGGCCTAGTGTCTTTAATTTGGCCTTATCATCAGTAAGTGGCTTTGTTTGATTGTAGTATAAGCCAATGAAGAACGCCAAGATAAACATTTCATATCCAGCGCCAAATATTTTACCACGAGCGTCTTGATACTTATTTACGCCCTTACCATAATCTGAAAACACTTCTAAGATTGAATCTTGATAGCGTTTTTCCCATTGAGGATTTCTTTTACCCCAAAGTTCATATAATGATTCCATACTATTTCAAGTTTTCAACTGTTGTACGAATGGTTGCCATATTTCTTTGATCGAAGCCAGTAGCCTTTTGAATGCGATATACAGAACATGTAAGGCCTTCAATGTCTTTCTGACGAACTTTACCCTCAGAAATGAAGTCCTTGGTGACAATGATACACTGTTTGCTTAGCTTATCAATGACATTATAGAACTCTTTTTCTTTAGAGTCGCCAAATGAAGATGTTGCAGCATCAAAGATTAGAGGATAATCCTCATCTCTCTTTTGCTTTGTAAAGTCAGAAATGGCAAATAAAACGGAAATGTACATAACCGTTTTTTGTGAGCCTGAAGGCTTCTTGATTTCTGTATTGTTTGAGCTGTACAATCTAATTTCTGTCGAATCATCAGCAGTTTGCATGAGCCTGATTTCGCCATGAAAATCATTAGCACTTAACTCCTCAAGATATTCGTTTGCTCTATCCTGCATATCATTCAAGAATCTTCTGAGGTTTTCCTTTTTGGCCTTAGAAAAAGCCTTCGAAATCTCATCAAGTGTTCGATGAACATCCCTCATCGCTTTTACTTGTGAACTAGATGGCGATAAAGAATCAAGCATACCTTGTAACTCATCCATTTCGTTATTGAGCTTAGACAATTCGTTATTCAACTGGGCCAATCTTACCGTAGTTCTTTCTTTTTGGTCGAATAAACCACGAATGTCATTGAATTGAGCTTCAAGTACGCTCTCTGGTATATTGCCAGCCTGAATCAACAGTCTTGACTTCTCGTCTGTAATATCACGGATTTCTTCATTGATTGCATTGAGATCATTCGTTAGTCTTGAGACAAGCTCAATACGGTCTTTAATGTCACCTGCGATAGCTGATATTTTAGACTCTTCTGTTCCACTTAACTGAATACTCAAGCTATGTAATTCGTCTATGTAGCGGTTTTTGAAGAGAGATTGTTTTTCAATTTCTTTTTCTGCAGCTTCCTTTTTAATTTTAGCTTCAGCATGACGCTTATAGTCTTCAAGTTTATGCAGCATGAAGTCATAAGCTTCTGAACCTTCAGGTGCAGGGCGGCCACAAACTTTACAGATGTGGTCATGAAGCATCTCTTCCATTGTTTCCTGATTAGGTAAATACCATGGAAGTTCAGTTGCACCATTAATTAGCACACCTTGTAGTTCTTTGATTGTATCAAGCTTCGCTTTCGCTGCTGCCTGCTGCTTATCGAAATCTCGTTCGAGTTGACGTTTTTCCTTACTTAGAGCAGAACATTTTTGTTGAAACTCTTTGAGGATTGGAGGAAATGCACCCAGAATCCATAATTTATCAAGCAGACTATGGTTATAGTCCACCATTCCAATTTGAGCTCTTAATCTCGTCGCTTTTTCCTGTTTGGTTTTAAAGCGATTTGAAATATCCTTGTATCGTTCAGAGGTCTCCTGACTCTGTTCCAATTGAGAAAGCTTGGTCGTAAACAACTCTAACGAGTGGGTCTTTTCTTTAATATCTGTCTTGGTTTGGCTTATTTCATCAGCTTTATGCTTAATTCTAAGTTCCAATGAACTTGCTTCTTTTGAAACTTTTTCATCAGACTTAATCTGTTTGAGATATGCTGTATTTGCTTTCTGTGCAAATGATGCTGAGAACTCTTCAAGCTTATCGAACTGACGAATATCAGAAAATTTATCTACCAAATCCTTCAGGGCAGTTGGACTGTCAAATACATTAAGTTCAGATTCTCCCTTGAACATACTAAAACGCTGTATGAAGGCATCATAGCATCTGTCAATTAGGGCTTTACCATTAACAGAAACACGCTCAGAATTATTGGTTTCAAAGCCTCGATACATAAGGGAACCAACCTTAAATGTATCTTCTCCTGTGCGTTCAAATGAAAATGACTTCTCAACACTCTTCTCACCGTCATGTTCAAATAGCATCGAAACTGTTACTTCATCTGATTCACCGATTTCCAGCTTTGATTTTCTCATTTCTGAAACATGGTCCATACTTCCTTTATCAACGGTCGTATTGAATAACCACTGGAGTGCTTCAAAGAAAGTCGTCTTACCATCACCATTGTCGCCGATAATTAGAGTAAGACCATCCGAAAAGACAAAACGATTATTATCGCCGTAGTAGCTTCGGAAATTCTTGATTCGTAATTCCTTTATAATCATACGTTTCTTTTTAAATAGTCATTAATTTCTCTCCAGATTTCGCTCTCTTTAGCGTCATCTTCAGAGCATCTTTTAATAATTTGGGCAACTACGTTTATGACGTAATTGTCAGACTCTAAAGCTTGATAAATATTGCCGACTTCATAAGCCTCATACTTGCCAAACTTCATTAACTGCTCATCAAGAAGCACAGCTTCGAGCATCTTGTCAAGATTTGATTTGTATGCCATCTTTAGAATATTGATAGGTTATAGTATGACGTAACGTCTTCTAATTCAGTATATGCAAAATCTGCATTTTCCGAAAGAATGGCGAAGTCATGAACTCGTTTTAATTCACTTTGTAGAAGGTTGCGTTCCATAGCGTAGTTTTCTTGTTCTGAGTTTATTTCAGGCACAACAACTAGGTCATGAATAACAGCCATATGCTTGTCGGGATGTTTTCTTAAAATACGACCTCGACGCTGAATGAATTGTCTAGGATTACCTGTACTTGCACAGAATATTGCCATTTCACTACGTGGAACGTCAACACCTTCGTCCAAACATTTCATGGAAGTAAGTACTTCTATTTCACCTTTGGCGAATTTGTCGAGTATAATACCTCTCTCTTTGATGCCTGAAACGAACTTTTTTACTGTTGTTTCGTTACTTACATCTAAGACTATCTGAGAATACTTATCAATTAAATTTTCAGAGTAATCATCAGATTCTACATCTTCACGCTTATCATACATATCTGATTGTTCATCGTCTGGGCGTGAACCTTCGGGTACGTAGACTAAGGTGTATTTTAGATTTCCTTTTTCTTTGTATCGTTGTTCTAAGATGCTTTTGAAAATACTATCCTTATTAGACGCTTTATGTATAATACGTTTGCGTTTAAGTAGCAGGCGCATTACTATATCGTCATCGGTATTAAAGCATCTGCGCTCATTGCTGTAGAACTTAGCGAGTTGCGTAGAAATATGCATATACTCAGACATTTCCTCGTCGGTGAGTCTTACAAGATGAGGATAGTAGTAATATCTGCAAAGAAAACCATTTTCAATAGCATCTCTCATGGAGTATTCAAAAGTATAACTTTTTTCACATCCAAAGAAATTCATCACGGCTTTATTTCCTACATCATCGTATTGCCTCTCTGGAGTGGCAGAAAGGCCAATGCGTCTTAAATATTTAATGCCATTTAGCCGGTCTAAGATTCTACCTGCCCCCATATTATGTGCTTCATCAGCAATAAACAGGAGACGTTTTTGAGTCATCTTATTGAAAGACATTAGCTCCTTAAAAATTGCTTCACGGGCAAACGATGCATAAGTAGCTATAATGACATACGAAACGTCTGCGTTATCATTAATCTCTTCTCTGAGTTTAATAGCGCCTATTTCGTCTTTCCATTTTGCATTTTTGGAGCTGACCTTAACAACGTTTTTGAAGTTAAATCGTTTACATTCTTGTTCCCATTGATCTACTAGAGTTATCGTCGGAACTAAAATGATAGATTTATAGAAGCGATATTTCTTGTATATGTTCAATAAGCAATTTAATGAAGTCAATGTTTTACCTGTACCTGTAGCCATAGCAAACAAGCCTTGCTGCTTATTGTTCTTCCAATTATCAAAAGCCTGTTTTTGATACTCTCTTGGCTCAGGAAATGGGAATTTAGGCTCATCAGAATCCTCAACAGATGGCTTGGATGGAGCCATCTTATCAATCATATCAAGGACTCTTACCTTAGCTTTTGTCAGATACTTACTTATACTTGATGGCAATTCCTTTTCAAGAGATTTGCTTATCAAGACATTCTCATCCTCAACGAGCTCTTTAATGTCTTTTTCCGCAAAAGTAGTGGTAATTGCAGTTTTGACTTTGTCGCAACTCAAGTAGGTGACAGTATCATTGTAGCCTGTAAAGGTACGATTGAACTCTTCTTGAATATCATTAATCTTAAAAACATCACCTTGACCATCCCAATCACAGAATGCAGTAATGCTCTCTATGTTTTCGATTAGAGCCGTTCGTGAAAAATTGCATGATCCATCAAAAGCGACTCTGTTTAAGCCATCACTAAAAAGGCCACATTTGGCATGTGATATGCCATGACCTTCTTTAGGTGAAACGATTTTAATTTCAATTCTCTCATTTTTTATCAACCAAGCAAGGCATTCAAAAAAGTGCTTATCTCTGTTTGACAATGTATAGCTCAATGACTCCAAGTTAGACAAATCAAAAAATGGAATATTGGTATCCGATTCACTAACCATCATCACGTGCTTATCATCAGAAGAGAGAATATCGTTTATAATCATTCTCATCTTTCCACCTTGATAAAGAAAGCTTGCAAAGCTGTCAGCTAATACATTTATAGCAGAGGAAGAAAAGAAGCCCAAGTACAAATCAAACTGTGTAGCATTACATAGCGCTTCGGAGAAGAAACCTATTGGTTCCCACTCTGAACGTGATTTGAAACGTCGGCTATCAGGCCATACTACATTCGACTTAAGCATAATGTATCGATATTAAATGAAACAGTTAGCACACATGAGTTCTTCGTCATCATCTAACTGGCCGAGTAAGGTGCCATCACCTTGTTTCTTCTTGGCTTCTTGCTTTTTGATTGCATCCAGTTTGATCTGACGAACACGTTCAGGCTTAATGAGTTCAGAAAGGCTTTCATGCTGATTCCATGTATAGCCATCCTTCTCAAATTCCATAGCCTTCTTGAATAAATCAGGGTGTTGTTCGTATAGCCATATCCATTCTATCTTCTGCTGGTAAAAACAGAAGTAACAACCTGAACGACTACGGCTATAGGTTCCTTTTCTACCATCCACCTCAAATTCAACAGGCTTATAGTATGCAGGAACACCAACACCCGAATCTTCCAAAATTGAGAAGATGTCATCCTTTACAAGAACATCATCGTTGTCTATCAGCGGAAACTCATCTAATTGACCAACAGGTAGGTCTGTCGTCTTCAAATATTCATAGACAGCTTTATTGAAAACCTTAACGTCTATATCTAGAAGTGCATTGAGTTTTTTGCTATAATAAAAATCTCTCGTTAATGGGGTGTCTAAAACCTTGAGAATAGGGTCAACCAAATTATCAGGACATACCTGCAGGTAGATTGATCTAACCTTCTCTGCATTCTTTGGGCTCAAAAATTGGTTGATAACGTCCAAACTCCAGATGTTTTTTCTGAAGGGAAATATTGCTTGAATATTTGGTTTCGTTGAGACATAACCTTCACGCTCTTCGTCTCCTCTGATTCCAACATATGAAATTGTTGGTTCGTCACCTACAAATTTTTCCATTTCAGCAAGCTTCATTTTCTGGGTACACCATCTTGCTTGGGGAGAGGGAAGAAAGTTACCACTAGCCTTCAAAAAATGTTCGAAAGGCGTTGGTTCTGGACTACCTTCTGCAGCACGCAGTCGAGTAATACCACCTAAATAGGATTCAAGTCGATTGATTAAGACCTCAGTTTCTTCCAGTTCACAACCTGTATCTGAGTTGTAATAATCGACCTTTAAATCAGGATACTTATCCTTCATATATATAGCTAGTGCAGCACTATCTTTGCCGCCTGATATACCTAAGATATGTCTTACCATTATTTAGCTAATTTTTCGTTCAACATTTTAAGTAATACGCATACATCTAAGTTGCTATCACCTGTCAGAAGCGCTTCAATAGCTTGAGATATTTCTTTTGCTTTGGCCTTCTGCTTTTCTGGAAGTCGATATGTCTGAGAGTGCGCCATTGCATGTGATGTTGATGCAATCTCAAAATTGAAAACTTCGTCTGAACCAGCATCCATTGAGGATATGGCAACATGTCGATCCAATTCATGGAAAAAGAAAATCAAATTATCAAGTAATGATTCTTCTTCTTTATCGCGCATCTGAACAAGTTGTTTATCAATAACAACATTGCAGATTTTCTCATAAAACTCCTTTGGAGAACCGGAAGGAGCTAATATACGTTCAAGAAACGTGCGACATTTAGTTGTGAGCAGATGTTTCTTTACATGCATATATCGATTCTCAAGATTCTGCTTGTATGCTTCATACGAACCGTCCAAGGAAAGCTCATCTTTAACTCGATTTTCGATACGTGTTATCGCATTATCATAGCAAACATTCAACTCTCTAACAGCTGTCTGAATCTTTTCAAGATATTGCTCTATGAACTCTTGATTATTGGTCAATTGTTCACCTTGATAGCCAAAAGCTTCGGGCAAATCTTCAAAGAATGCCTTTTCGGGGTCTTTGGCTTGAGCTAATATATCGCGAAACTTTGCCGTTGATACATTTTCAAATTTCCGAGTGTTCTTAGCGTATTCATTGAGACTTCTATAATACTGCAAGAACGGTTTAAAGGTCTCAATAAAGGATGTAGAACCGAGGGTGGTACCATCATCTTTACGCAGAAACTGGCGATATTTTTTGAAAAATTCAATCTTTACGCCACTTACATTGAATGCTTTGATTGTAAACTCAGCTGGATGCTTTTGTAGCAATTCAAAGAACTCCTTAGTAATGTTCATGACGTAGGCACCGTTGCTATTATAGATAGCAAAATCTTGCTGTTTGATAAACAAGAAAATGGGAATCCAAAAGTCAATAACACCTTGTTTGAGTTTAAAGGGCTGCGCTTTTAGAATCTTAATCAACTCGCTAACTTTTCTCGGCTTATCAGTCGTAGAACTGATAAAGTTACAGCATACTGTCCAAAGCTCCTTAATAAGATCGTTTTGGGGCTCACCAAGTATATAAATACCATCTTGCGACATTCGATGAATGCCGGTACTTTGGAAAATAGTATAATAAATGGTCTTTTCAGGGGGACATGTAGCCTCTGCAAAGCCAAAGTCTTCTTTATCACTATTTTCCATCATAGCATCAAGAAGTTTGACTCTTGCTAATGAAATGGCAGAGCTCAATTTCTGCTTATTGAAAAGTTCATTTCTTAAGATAGGTGTAGAAGAATATACATCCTTACAAACAGCAGACAGCAGTTTGTTGAAGTCTCTAAAGCTTCTAACATCCATAATTTCGCCTTTGTATATCCAGGTGCAGTTCTGCGAACCAGATACTAAAGAGTCATTTATTACGCTATTAAGTTGTGACTTCTCAAACTTTATTTGGTTTTCGATTTCTTTCTTTGCCACACGGTCATCTAGTACGACATTTTCAATAAGATATTGAAGTTTGGCTATCTCATACAGATGTTTGGTAATCTTGTCAACATTGGTAAACACCACAAAGATGTTCGCATAGGGAGATTCTTTAGAAATACGCAACGTTAAAGGTATTCCTTGGTCATCCAAAGGAAATACGAGCTGCACATATCCATCTATGTCATTTTGCGGCATAATGGCTTCTGCCTCATTTCTGGCAACATATTCAAAATAGCGAGGTGTGCCATTACGATAATACTCTTCAGATACAGCAATGGCTTTTTGAGTCAAGTAGGGACTCAGGTTGCTAATTTCAGCAGCTGGTTTCTGTACGATATTGGCTGCATTAAAGAGCTCATCTTCTAAGTTTAAGTCAGTTCCTTCAAAGAGGATGTAAGAAGACTTGTAGGATGCAAATCTGATAATTTTTTGCGCTGTTAACGCATCAATTACCTTCTCTGGGCTCTTAATGGTTAATGCTTTTTGGGCATAAGCTATCAAGAGTTCCTTGCTAATTGACGTAGCTGAACTACCAAACAAACTGAGCAAGCCAATACTTTTGACTATCTTCAAGGCGTCAGCAATGTAAGCAGCATGTATAACGCCACTTTCTACACGCTCGATAGCTACGCGCATCGAGGTCCAGTTCATTGAGTCTGCATTCGCTTCTGAAAGAAACGAATAGAAATTATACACTAGATAGTCATAAACCATAGCTAGGTTATAGGTCTCATTTTCTTGAGGAACGAACTCACTGAACGAATTTGCTCCCTTCGACATTAAGAAGGAAAAAAGAGTTCTCTCATTTTGACCGTATCTCTGGATAGCCTTAGTCATGCACATGGCAGAGAAAGCGTCTAAGGGGAACAACTTCTTAATAGTCTTTCCGTCTAGTTGTGGCGAGATAAACTTTGTTCGTTTGGCCAATGCTAAGATTTCAACCATTGCTGCAGAATCATATCTCAGATTTGTGTTGGAGATTTGCTCAGCTGCAAGATATAGCAGTTGCTCTACAGGCTCGCTGAACACCAGTTCTTTGTATCGACCTTTCACTTTCAGCCATTCGTTTCTTTGGCTATCGGTCAGTTTACCTGCGTAAGCGCCAAAATTTTGGTGAAGAGTGGTCAGAAGAATAATATTCCTAGAAGGCACATTTACAAACTCAGCTAACTTTTGTAAGAAGTAAAGTTCTCGCTCTGGATTATTCTTAGCTGCATGTTCTAATACCTTGCCAAATTCATCAACTACGATGAAGAGAAATTTATTCGCCTTCTTCACTTTAGCATAATACTCTGATAATGCTGTGAAAATATTCTTAGTATCATCAGATCGGTCGCTATGAAGTTTGTCTGCCAATAGGTTTGAAAGGGTACTATAGTCTCCCAATATATTGAGGCATTCAAAACCACCAAAGTTTTCACCAAAAACAGTGCTGTTTTGTATAAGGTAATTAGAACCTTCCATTAAATCTCTTTCTAATGCCATTAAATAGCTTGACTTACCTGTTCCGTAAGTACCAATGATAGAAAAAGAATGTATGCCGGAATGAAAATTCGACACAAGTTCCCCAGTTACGGCCTGAGCATTTGGCGTAACAATATAATGGAAATCTTTGTCAATTCCATATTCTATGTTGATTGAAGGATTATATTTCATGATTGTAATACATGTCGAGCAAATGAATACTTTCGATATTGTCTTTGAAATAGATGTTGCGTATTCCGCTATTATCAGAATAAGTGATATAGTCAGAATACACCTCTGCAATATGTCTTACTTTATCTAAAAAGCTAGCTATAGGAATACAGAAAAGCAAACTTAACTCTTGTATCTTATCAAAAGAAAGTAGCTTGTCTTCACCCTTAATATCACATAAAGCGTATAGGATTACAACATCTGGAATAGAATCTGTATCTATTTCCTGAAAGCGATAGACTCCTTTTTCGATTTCTCGCATCAATCCCAAATTAATAAGCAAAGCTGAGTATCTTTCAAGTTGCTTTAAATCATTGGGTTCAATATAACTATGGAGAAACACATTTATGTCTTTTGAAACGGTATTCTCATTATAGACGTTCTTTTGTTCAGGTACACTGCACTTTCTTTTAATGAATGATAGAAGCTGTACTTTGTCAAACTCCCTTCTTTCACGTTGAAAATCGATGAATACAAGTTGATAAATACTTGCAACTTGAGATTTAACCAAATTATAATGCAATACCCAAAGGGTGGCTATATCCTCACAAAAAGGATCTCTACCAGTATTTGTACTAAAAATGTATTCAGCCAAATCTGTGAGAGTATCTTCTTTTGTCAATGAAAAGGCTTTCAGCCAATACCTAATGGCCGACACCATATTTTTACCGACTCCTAGCTCTACAACAGAGTCTGTATCTGCAAAATGCTTTTTATTACAAATGAAATCATAGCCTTTCTTTAACCATAATGATTTGCAATGAAAAGACTCATGTCCAGAAAAACTATATCTCATAATGCTTCTTTTGTAGGTCTTAATAATTCGCGAATATCGACATCCAAAGCTGCTGCTACTTTATCAAGTTGCGATAGCGATGGTTGCATCTTATTAGAGCACCAACGAGAGACTGTATTCTCACTCATTTCTATTTCTTGAGCCAGCCACCTGCACGTCTTTTTCTTGTCAGCAAGGACGGCTTTAATGCGATTTTCTGCCATATTCTGATGATTTTACGCCAATATTAGCGTGATATTTGCTTCAAAAGTAGTAATTTTCTATGAGAATCCCAATAGTTTTTCCTGTTTTTCCTATTTTCTACTCTTTGTTTTCCGATTATCGAACAAAATATATGCTATATAACATAAAAACGCCCGTTAGTTGCCTCAAAATGAGGACTAACGGAACGTTTATGACTGAAGCAACAACTTGAGTTCTGTCCATCGCCTTCGACTAATCGAAGCGACAACCTTTCCCTTGTATCTGCTAAAGTCAAGATACTCTTTCTGGAAGTTCCTATTTCCTGCTTTTATCTTCTTGATTAGCCGGCTTTCGGGTATGGAGCTGTTGCCCAAAACTTTGTAGGGGCCAACATTGTAACTGAGCGTGGCCAGCAGCAATGAATCTTTGCCATAGGAACGAAACAAAGCACAGAGTTTGCGCAAATCGCTCCTTAACAGAGAGTCGGCCTGCTTTTCGGTGAGCCGCCATGTAAGCCGTTCACCAGGCAGCAATCGATGACCATAGCCGATGTAGGGATAATGGCGCTTTTGATGAAAGCCTTCATAGAACTTGATACATCGTACAGCTCGTTCAAAGGGAGGGAGGCTAAACAAGGACGAAGCCTCACGAGTGGGGCTTCGCTCTTGTGCCATTAGAGTGTTGCATAAGAGCAGGAATCCTGCCAGCAACTTGATTTTCAGTTTCATTATCTGTTTCTTTTGGTAGGCCAATCTTTAGATAGCCTTCTTCTTTTGGAAAATGTCCTTGATCATGGCCTTTACATCTTCACCCACTTGAACGAAGTTCTTGTAGAGAATGCGCTCACGTTCATCGGTGGACTTGAAAGTGTAGAACTTGGGTAAGTCCACATAGCTCTCTTCCTCCTTCTTGATGTCGGCCATATTGAAGTCTGTTTTGCAGTAGAACTTCGAGGTCTGGAACTCTGCGCTCTCCTGAATGTTCATCGACCCACCACGACCAGTTTTGGTGGCTACAAAATCACGTGCCGTCTGACCGCAAATCCAACCAGTAGGCATATCAGAGATTTTCGAGGCAGGAACTAAGCTATCCATGTTCTCATTGAGGTTGATGGATGTCTTGTCACGGTCTATTGTTACACCCTTTTTAAGCTGAACAACCTTACCAAAGATGTCGCTGGAAAGCCATTCAAGCGTCTCTTTGGCACGAGCGGAACCTGAAACAACATTGCCTACGGTGGTGATAATCTTTTGCATACCAACCTTGCCGTAGTCAGCTTCCAACTGAGGAAGTTCCTGAAAGCCCAACGCTACCGATACCTTGTTGCTTCGGGCGGTACCAATCAATCGGTCTATCTTGTGAAAATAGAGCGTCGGCAGCTCATCAACAATGATGCTTACAGGGATGTTCTTGCCTTGACCGGTGTTCACACGAGTGACCAATCGGTTCAAGATAAGAGCATTCAGCGCACCGATGATGCTTTCCATTTCAGGGTCGTTGGCAATGAGTAGATAACTTGGATTCTTTGGATCCGACACTTTTAGGTCGAAGTCATCACCATCCTTATGGAATATCCAGTAACTCTCCTTGGTAGCCAAACGAGAGGTATAGACACGCAACGTACCAATCATACCTTCGAGCTGTTCCATGGCGCGGTTCTTCAAAGCCGTCTGAAAAGGCCCTAATAATGGGGCCACTTCATTGTCGGTTTCAAGCACCTCAAAAATGGTTTGATAGCTCTCATTGAGGAAGGAAAGGATGTGCGGCATATCCGAATACTTGCCAAGCCAGTATTCCGGCTGTACCTCCTTGCCACTCTCATCAAACACTCTACCTGTAGGTATCATTCGACCTGTTTTAGTGTCCAAGTTCTTCTCGGCTATCAACATCTTGCCATTCTTGTCATAGGGTTCCTTCTCATAGTTGATAAAAAAGTAGATGCAAGCTGCTAAGAAATTGACCGCAGAGGTCTGGAAGAATTGGTCGCTACCGCCACCACCTTCTTTCTTACCTTTCTGCAGAGACTCCAACAAGGTCTCAGCCGTTTCACTGGCTGCTGCCAAGTTATTGATGTACTTCTGCTGAATAGGATTCACTCGACGTGAATATTCCACTTCTACGAAGTTGATGATGTTGAACTTACAGTGCTCTGGAAGTTTACCCAACTTCTGATTTTTCTTGTAATGATAGTAGAGTTTTGTGGCCAAAGTCGGAAACTTATAGTCGTAAACCACCATCGCAAACCCCTTTTCGCTATGCTGGCGAATAAAAGGTTCGATGATGGAGAACGTCTTACCAGAACCAGGAGTACCCACAACCCACGTACCGCGAAAAGGGTTAACGATGTTCACCCATCCCTTCCGGAACTTGCCTTTATAGTAGTAGCGCATGGGAATATTCACCGAGTATTTGTTCTCCTGCTTATCCTTACACTGCTCAAAGCTTTCGTTCTCGAAGTTGAAGCGGTCTTTTAATAATCCCTCTTTTAGGAACTTGGAGATATTGTCGAGGGCAATATGCACCAACACGGTTCCTATGATTGTGGCAATCATGTAGAGAATGATGTTCAATCTAAGGGAATAAAGACGCATATCCATCGTATTGCCGAAGAGCCACACAGAAAGGGCTATGAGGAATACGCCGCTCACCAAAGGGTAGAGCACCTGCTTACGGGCATCAAACTCCAGATGCTTCTTGTTTCTGGTGCCGACGCAGGTGATGCAGATGAGCAAGAAGGTGGCCACCTTACTGAAGATAAGGTTCCCATCCTGGTATATCATCCATTGCTTGATACGGCCATGGATGTCTGATAAGACACCGCCCCAATGGTCAAGCATTTCAGGGTTGATGGCATACTCAAAGAACTCCACCAAAAGAGAAATGTAGATGACCGCTCGGAATATCTTATAGGCTCCTTGTAACTCTTTGCTTTCTTCCATAAATTGATGATTTACTGATTCAATGAGATGATTGCACGTGCCTTATGCGAGGCATTCTTGGGCGTTTCCTGCAAGGCACCACTGCTAAGTGAGTAGAGCCATGCTTTTACCAAATCTTGGTTTTGCACTTCTGTAGATGTCCAATACCAACATTCATCGGGATTATCAGGGATGGGGTCGCCGCCGCATTTCTTGATATAGGGGTTGACAATATCCTTGGCAGCATAGAGCAAACGCATCTGAGCGACCGAAGGAATGTAGGCACTCTGACCATACGCCCAAATAGCAAATACACTATTGGCCAATGGTGATCCGACTTCCTTCCCTTCATACATTTTGTAGGTATTGAGGTTGCCATCATGTGCCATGAGGTCAGCAGAAGTACCTTGGGCACAACCCAAACTGTCGGAAAAAGCGACAGGTTCGATGTCCCAAAGATAGACGGCATAGCCAGTACCTTCCATGTTCTCACCTTTATGGGTGTTGAACACTACGGCAATGGCCTGCTTGTTTTCAGCTTCATACTGAGAATAGGGCACAACCTTGCCATCGGTGCAAAGGATGTGGCAGGGCTTGATGGTGGTGTCAGGGAAATCCTGATGGGCATCGCAAGCTGTCATCAACAACGAAGCGAATGCCAGCAGTAAGTATGTAATATGCTTCATGTCATTTTATTTTAGAGGTAGTTTTACACCAAGGACTACTCCTGTACGGAACAAGTCCTTGCCTTCAATCATCACGTCTGACTTCACTTGCCAAAAAAGCTGCACACCCGAACGAAGTGCATAGTTGTGCTCATAGCCTACATGCAAGCCGCCAAGAAAGTCCTTTGTATCGCTTCCGGCTGATGCGCCCAATCTGAGATTACCATGGTAGTTGCGTCCTCTGACTACACAAGGTTTGTAGGCTGCACCTACGCCATACGAGCGATAGTTCTGCCAAAAACTGTCAGGGCAGATGTGCTTGCAAGAAGCACATTCATCCCATTTTAGATAGACATTACCAAAGAACTCCCAAGCGTTATGATACTTGGTTTCATGCTCATAAGCAAGGGTCACATCCCAGCCATTTTCATAGAGCAAACCAGTGCCTAAAGACACACGTCCGCTGCCACTTTGGGCAAAGGTTGATATACTTAGTATTGTAGTACATACTAAGGTTAGGAGATGCTTTTTCATAGGCTTATTCCTCCTCTAACAAAACAGCATTGAACGAATCGGCAGACAAAACATCCTCATAATCAATGCTAAGAAGGATGTTTCTACCTGATATTTGCTTCTCGGACATTTCGATAGTAAGCACCTTGTCGTTGGGGAAAGTCATCTTCTTCAGGACTATCACATTGCGGAATCCATGCTTAAACGACTTGGCTTGTTCAAGCGTCATAACGGGGTTCAATTCTATCACTTGTGCATTGGTTGCTTTGGATAGTTTCTTGTCTGAGAGTTTGACTCGAACTTGGTCAATATCAAAGCGAATGTTGGTACGGTTCTCGATCGAGTAGTCAATGAAAAAGTAGTCACCGGCTGAATAGATATTGTTGAGTCGCATCACCATCCGATGCTGCTTGGTACTCACGTTTCTGATTCTGGCAGGAGAGTTCCATATTTGACGAGCGAACCTTGTCATTTCTTCTGTGGACATACTGACCGCAGGATTGTTATATGGCATCATTTCCTGGCGCTGCACCTCTTTGTCAGTTACCGCCTCTTGTAAGCGAGTGGTATAAAGCAAAGCATATTGTGTGCGGTAGCGCTCGGTGACGATGGTTACGATGGCCAACACTTCACCATCCACATAAAGACTGTCTTTGGGTTTCAAGCGGATGGTGTTGTTCATGGGCTGGTCGCCCACAACTTTATCAGTAGAAATATCCACAAAGCGAATAGGCTCTGTGGCTGTGATGACGGTGGTCACTTGCTCGTTGACTGTGAGCTGTTCCATTTCCTCGTAGGTCTGCTGTGCCATAACATTGGTCACAGACAATGCGCTTATTGCAAATGCGCATAGAAGCTTTGATATTTTCATTATTCTGATTCTTTTTTGTTATTTCTTTCTTTACTAGACAGTACTTCAAGTTCCTCTAACTCTTTTTCTTCTATTGGCTCGGCTTTTATCCATGTGCTTCGTCCACTTGATTTACAGATTCCTACGGTACATCGCCACCAGCTTCCATCTTTGATTTCTCCAGATGGATGAAAATCATATTTACGTTTTTTGGTTGTGTAGATGTATGGAGCCCAACGGGTTCTGAAAGCATATAGTGCTAATTGTTCTCCTTCTTTTGTGTGGAAGTAACAACAGAGTCCCATGCAGTTGTGTTTACCATACCATGTACGACCTTCAAGTTTTGCAATGTATTCGCCGGGCTGTATGTAAGAGTGATACCCGTATTCTTGCTCCACTTGTTTTCCTTCTTCGTTAGCTTCAACCATATTCACTTCATTTTTTGTTGTTATTACTATTGATGAGATACACAAAGGTGCCGTACTTCAACTTCACCTTGTTCTTCTTGATAGCTTTACCGATGGCATTGCTTGTCTTTTGATAGGCGTTGCTTACGGCCTGCATTCCCCATTGTGAGAAGCTGCTTCCTGTTCCTGTAGTGTTCATATCCATGGTACTGGACATGGCTCCACTGGCCACTTCCTTAGTGGTCTCTCGGAAGCTGCTACTGGGAACGTACAATCCTTCCAAACCGTCGGTGTCGTAGATGGAGAGGTTAATCTTTACCAGTTCGTCATCTACCAACAAGCTTTTCACGTTACCCTTGACACGTTGAGATCCGAAACCACTCATGGTGGCGTAGAGGTAAGACCCTTTTCGCACCACGGTTTCGCCTATTTCTATGTCATCGAGTAGGCGCAATCGAACACGTGAGCCATCAACAGCTTTCACGTTCTCATCGATGATGGCTTTGATGAGATTGGGCTCTTTCTCATTTTCGGTCAAGGTATTGAAATAGTCCGAAGAGGTCTTTACTTTCTTGACCACTTCATTGGGCTTTTCTGCATCAGAAAGACCTTTCACTGCTTTGTCGTTAATCTCGATTTTGCCTTTCATTTCAACCTTACCGTCGGATTCAGGGCTTCCATCGGATTTATCACTATCAGGTTCCAGCCCTTTCTGCCCATTTAGGCGAGCTTCAGCCAGCGCTTTCTGGAGTTCGGCAATAGCTTCACGGTCTCTTTCTCTGGCGTTGGCTTCTTGCAGTTCCTTATCTTGCATGGATGCACTTTGGGCTGCTTCTTTATCCAGCAGTTCCAATTCGGCATCTGAGTATTTTGATTCGTACTCTTCCTTTTCATCTTGATTATTTCTATCGATGTTACTTATAGCACTATGGTCTTCAATCTTACCGTATGATTTGACCATACTTTCGTAGCGGCCTCCAATGCCGTCACCTCCCTTAATCTGAGCTTCAGGAAGGTCTGAGTTCAGATATTCGGTAGTTTGAAGATTGGCAGCCGGCTTATCTTCAATCTTTGTGTCGAACATATCAAAGACGAAGTAGGCCGTGCCAATCACTGGAAGATACACGATGAGCGGCAGCATGTATTTAGGCTGTCGAAAATTGATTTTATCTGTCAGCTTCATTGCTCTTTTATTTTAGGGTTATCACTCTTTTGAATAGGGGACACCAAACGGTCATGTCGAGCCTTCAAGAGCGAGTCTTGAAGCTCTGTGGCTGTGCGGCGTTCTTCACCTCGGTTGTACACTTTCACGATGCGGAAGATGTTGAAACCAAAGATGAATGCCACAAAACTGAAAACGATGACCAGGAACAACGTTCGATGGATGTCGGCAAACTTCTGCACCTTAGCGGCTGCTTTGTCAATGCGAAGTGTTTTGGCAAACTTGCGACCAGCTGCAACATCACGCTCGTAGCGTTCTTTATACTTCGGATCTTGCTTATCAGGCATTTTCTCTCCGAAAAGCATTTTCTTGAATCCTTTCATATGCGTACCTTTTAATAGTTAGCTTTTGTTTTCTGATTGATGTCCTTATTGAGCAGGGTGCGCCAGTTCACGATAAGCAATCCATGAGGATTGTTGTCGGTGCGAGGCACTCGTTTCAACTGACCGGCAGTAACTAACTCACGAGTAAGAATGCTGGTACGTCGCTCAATGCGTTGACGGCCATAGTAGGTGAACTCCATCTTTTCTTCATTGAATTTGATGCTATCGCAGAAGATGGAGAATACGGCACTTGTACCCATGATGTTCGAGTAAAAGCCTTTCTCCTTCAAGGTGTTGTACTGGGCCAATCCTGTTTCATCCACGAGATACATGGCTTTCTCCATGGTGTACTTGATATATTTGTCATCAGGAGCCAATGTGAAGAAGAGGTGGTGGAAGCGTTCGATGTGACTCTTCGCTTCAATATCCAAGGTTTCTTCCATGGTGGTTCGCTGAACTAAGATGGGCACATTGCCATCCAATACGTAGATTTTGTTTTGAGCATCAACCACCATACTTCTTGCTGTCCAAATGCTGGAGATACTGATGAGAATGCATCCCACAAGGAACATCGAGCAGATGATGGTGACGAGCTTAATCTTGTTTTCGAGATTTTTGATTACCATATTGCGTTATTATTTGATTGTTACTTCATCATGGTGGTCATGGCCCCTGTAGCAGACATCTTTGCTTGTTGGGCTACACCTTCACCAAAGTTACGGGTTGAGAAAGCAGTATCGCCTTCAGGAATCATCCATGCAGCCAAGTCAGGAACAAGGTTCAAGCACTTCAAGGCTACAATACTTGCGGCCATCAAATAGCCGGCAGAGAAGAATGAGTTCTGCAGGTAGGCGGCCATTGTTTGTTCAGACACTGTTATTGCGGTCAGATTCTCAACTTGAATGCAGAGAACGATGTCGAAGAGTAGCAAAACGTAGAAGCCGACGAAATAGAGCATCGCTCCATAGAAATGCACCGTCAAATAGCGTGTGAGCCACTTTGCCCAAGAGCTTTCCCACTTTGGCAAAAGACTAAACGCCCATTGTATAGGCCCGAATATCGTGAGCATTCCAAGTAGGATTTGCTGGCAGTAAATCGTGGCCCACCAGCCGATTCGGAAGACTATTAGGGCTATTAGCATCACGAGTTTGTCTATCCCGACTACGGCTCCAGCTGTTAATGAGGTGAACCACAATCGAGAAGTATCCTTCTCCATATTGGTGACTTCATCCACTCCTGTTTGCTCCATTGTGCTCTCAATGAGATTGGGGTCAGATGTGCCTTTATGAGCTACATCTGCTTGTGCTTGTAAACTGTGATACATGGTATCACGCACATACACCAACTCCTGTACTTCGGCAAATTTGTCCTCAATTTGAGTTGCTTCTGCCTGATAGAGGTCATGGGTATAGGAACCAATGGCATTGGGGATGTAACTCAGGAAGTCGAGTACGCTCCAGTTACTACCGCTATTGCCCATTCCTGTATCTGCAGGTGGGTACCACCAACAGAGAATGATGGAAATAACCAATGGCTTGAAAAGCTTCATGATGTCCAGCGGCTCATGCTTCACCATCATCTTATAGGCCATACCAGCGGCTACAATGATGGAGAACAAGGCTGCCAATGCCATGTTCATTTGAAGAATCCACCAAAATGGGCCTTGTGAGCCTGTAAAGGTGGCATCACAGAGGAACTCATTGGTCTGAAAAATCACGTCATCTATCTCTTCTTCAAGGAGATTGATGCCAAAGTCGGATAAGATATTACTCGTATCTGCCATAGTCGTTTACTTTTGATGATTACGCTTATTGTTCATATTTCTCATTGATTTTGTTCCGTTTTTGTCCCGCCATTAGTTCTTTCGCCGACTTCTTTCCATCGGCTTCGAGCTTCACCAGCGATGCTTTGTTTATTCGCTGTGCGATAGGTTCCATTTACAGCAAGGAGTTCCTTCGTCTTTGCGGCATTGTTCATCTGCACCAGGCGCTTGATCAGAATCTCATTCTGGGCATACACATCTTTGTAGATACTCAGATACATTCTCTTTCTTTGAGCATTGGGCATATATGCCTCTTTGGTGGACTTGATGGCGCATTGAAACACGTTGTAGTACTCCGTCCAGCGTTGCTTCTCATAAAAGTCGCCTCCAGCTGAAATGATTCGATCAATGTTCTTCTGGAAGTCATCCATCTTACTGTTGATTTTGGAACCTTCGGCCAGCCATGCAACATCCACAGTGCGGTCGGTCACATTCAACGCTTCAATCTTTGCCCTTGCAGTGAGAGCAGAATCGATTGCCTCCGCTTCATCCACTTGATTGTAGAGCGCAATACTTGCAGTTGTTCGGAACGACTGTTTGTTCTTTTGGGCGGCAGACTTCTTGTAGTTCCTATGAAGCAGGGTGTAATAGAGCTCCGGAGTCAACGAACCGCTACCCAATTCCATAACTGTTACCTGATTCTTTTTCGAGGTGTCATGGTTGTATGTCACTCGTTGTGCATGAACGGCAGATGTACCTATAGTGGTCATAGCCAGAGCCATGCACAGTAATTTCTTTGTTGCTTTCATTATTGTAGTATTTTAGTTCTTACTAATATCCTAACTTTCCAGCCACACGCCATCTGCTAAAAGCATCTTCAACCATTTGCTGTTTGGTCTTGGTTCGATAGACTTTCTCTTTCCAGTAGCCAATGCGAAGCTGAACGTACCTCCAAGTCTCAAAGTAGGAGCGGTTCAAATGCCTCTCAATATTATCAAGGCCGTTGTTGATGGATTCTAACACAATGAGCAAATCGGCTGTAGAACATGCTGCTGCTCCTGTGGCGTAAAGCACTAAGTCGCTAACCGATTTGTAGAGGTGTTCACCTTCTTCTGCGATGTGCTCAATAGCTCGTCTGTTGATGCCAATGATAATTGTGTCGGCCAACTCTACATGATGCCGTTTAAGCACTTTCTCATTGTAGTCATTGAGCAGCTTCTCGTAGTCCTGTATGCGGTCACTCACACCCTCATAAGTGGAGTATACATTCAGACTTGTACGAAGCGATTGGTAGAGCACGTCTATCACATCGAAGGCTCGTGTGTACTTATCAAGATCCACGTTCAGTTCTTTGTACTTCACGGTTTCCTTGCTACTGTATTCGTGCAACAACTTGTTGCTGTATTCAAGCGTACTTTTGGCCAAAAGCAAACTGCGTTGCTTCTTATGGTCATTGATATAGGCCTCAATACTTGGTACATCGAAGCTCCATTGTGCATGGACTTCTTGTTGATAGCCAATTAATACTATCATTAGTAGAATAGTACGTACTACTTTCCTAATCTTAGAATTTACCTTGTTCATTGCTTATTCCTCCTCATCGTATTTACCGTTATAACTATCAGAATGCATACTGTTTGCAGCCTTTCGTAACCAGCGTTTTCGGCATTGTTCTACAAGGGTAAGTCGTCTTCCTTGGTCATCATTTATATGCGGTGCTACGGATTTCAGCACGTCAATGATGCTACGCTTGTAGTGCATCATTTTCTCCAGTGATACCAAGTCTGCATAGATTTTTGTTATACGACTATCAACTTGTCTGGCTATCTCCAATCGGTCGCTTTGCCATAGCAAGTGATAGGTATCAGGTGTACCGTCATTCTCTGTCGGGGCACTCTTTGCATATTCCGTAGTAATCTTACAGGAAGGATATTCCTGAGCTATTTCGGAGATACGTTTGTTCACTTCATCAGCTTTTTCCTTATCACTCTTATTCGGGTCGAGCGTCATTACTTCTACCACAGATGTACTGGTGTATTCAGAAGTGAGTTCCCAGCTGATTTGAAGGATGGCACGATGTATCTTGATGCCCAAAAAGTACTTCGGTTTGCGTACTATGCTCAGAGTGGCTTTGAAAGTGATCACGCCATTGATGTTTGGCATGGTTGCTTTGCGCACATAAGTATAGCCTTCCCATGTTCCGGGGCCTTGCCATGTGAGATTGTAAGCGGTCTTGCAATCTTGCATGATGGCTGGAATACGGTAGTAGTCGTCTGTGGCTATGGCATTGTCTTCTGCTGCATCAGCTTTGGCTTGTTCCAATTCAGCTTGTTTCTGCTGAACCTCGGCCAAGTCTTTTTTAAGCTGTGCTATTTTGGCATTATTTGCTTCAATCAATTTTACGTTGTAAGGCCCTAATGCTGGATTATGGTGCATCTGTTCAATCAACCTTTGATTATCAGCTTCCAACGTGGCAATCTCAGAATTGATTTGCTCAACCTGTGTTTTGTATTCAGCTTCCAATCTTGCCAATTCTTCTTGGCTACCGGAACCTTCTGTAATGGTTGTTCTCATCGCACACTCTTTACTATGTGCATTGAGTGAGCCACTGCATTCACGACACTTATACTGAGTGCTGCCGCTCCCCAAGGAAACGCCATCACTACAGGTGACACTAATAGTCACGCTTTCGCAACCTTTCAGTTTGCCGGCATCGGTAGCCTGATAATAGTTTCTGCTATCCGAGCCTATATAATAGGTATAGCCTTCTTCGTTATCATTAAACTCCGAGAGTCTGGCGTTTAACTGGGCTTTGAAGGTGTTCAAGTCCATGCTGTACGAGTCAAACACTTCCTCGTACACTTCTTCCACACGGTTCCAATTTTTGGTCACATGGATTTCATAAGCATAGGACTTTTGAGTTTGTCTTCCTCCACGGCTAATTATGTAGCTATAGAGGTAGTAGTTGATGTAATAGTTAAAGCCGTCGTTTTGCTTGTTGAGCATATCTACTCGGCTACGTGACCATCCAGCGCAACGCTCGGAATTACTCAAGATTTGCTCTTGTTGAGCTGAGCTTGGAGAGAAATTGGGGTCACTCGTGCTAAATCGCGTCCATTCACCTCCATAGATGATGCTATTGTCGTCAGTAGGAGGATAGTAGTCACATAGCGTTTCTGAACCTTGATCTCTACGAGCGATATACCATCTTTGGGTATAGTAGTTACCTGCGGTTTCGCTCATGTAATCAGTCATCCATGAGGTAAGATTATAGTTGGCGAAGTTGAATAGACCAGCTACATTGTCTTTGCCGCCAACCATCCCCAACAACGTATTGCCAACGCTTTTGTCAAGCTGTTCAAAGAGCGCAGAATAGTTATCTACGATATTCACGGCTGCACCCAATTTTCCATTGATAAGGTCGTGAAACTGACTGCTCTGCAGAAAGGCATCACCGATGTTGCTAACTCCAGCTGAAGCCAGATTTACACCCGTTTTATAGAGGTTATCAATATCTGCTTTCAGGTTATCCACCGTAAAGTTACCCGGCACCTTTGAAAGGTCATCGAGCATTCTTTGCCAATCCACGTTACCTATCTCTGAGAGTTTGAGGATAGAAGCTATTTCGTCCTTGATTTGCAAGAATGCAATGTCTGAGAATGTGAGGGAAGAATTAGTCACGACACTCTCGAACTGCATACACAAGCTCTTGGTGTCATCACATATCTTCACCAGATAACTGCCCCAGTACAGGGCTGTTTGTGGACTTTTGAGCATCATGCCGGCTACCGTCCATATCTTTGGCATAATCTTTCTGCTGACCATGTTATAGATGCGGCGGTAGTAATAGTTCTCGGTACTGCTGCTCCAAACGCCCAACTCTGTAAGCGCCTTGCGGTCGAGGAACTTGGAGGCAAAGATGCCTGCAGTAGCTACTTCGGCCGCATTATAGTGCTTCAAGATGTTTTGCACCTGCTCATTATAGTATGCCTCGGTAGCCGCCTCTGTATTGTAGGCAGCAGCCATCGCTGCGACAGTTTTCTTGTCGTAGTTCACGCTGTAGTACTGCGCTTGAGCACTTTGGCCAAGGCAGATTAGGAATAGGATGATAAGTAGGTGTATCTTGTTCATTGAGTTCTTAATTATTGGGGAATATGGATGGCATTGCGATGCTCAAACATGTATTTCTCTGCTGCCACACAACTATCAGCAGCAGTAAATACGAATACTTCATGTATGGCCATCGTATCAAACATAGCCTTCTTCATACGACCAGCTTTGGAGTAAAACAGACGGACGTACCAAGGCTGAGACAAGTAAGCTTCTCTGGCACTGGTGTACATCTGCCGGCCAAAGTCATTCAGCTTTTGGCCACCCACAGGTTTCGCATGAAGGTCTCGCTTCAAGCATTCTTTGAATAGTTCTTCATCGAAAAGGTCGGAGCCTTTCTTAGATGATGATGTTTCATTTGATTGCGATAAGTTTTCTGCTTTCATTATTCTTTTGTTTTACGGGTTGATAAATTCAATACGTGTCCTGCCTGGTTCACCTTTTGAGCAAAGGGCAAAGACTTTGAAATGCCAGAAGCGTCCCAGTCACGGCAGTAAGCCTCGATGGCTTCTTGGTGAGAGCATTGCAACTCTGATTTGTAGAGCTTCAATGCTTCCTTTTCTGCACGTTCAGTGGTGTAAGTCATGTAGCACTCGTGCGGTTCCTCTACACCATAGACATTGCTGGTGCTTCCTCGACGGATAAATACTTCTCGGAAGAAGCTGCGGCCATCTTTGTTCTCCAGCCTGTTGATAGTGAAGATTTTCTTGCAGTCCACATCTGTCAATCCAAGAATCGACTTGATGGTATCGAAGCGTTCTTTGAATTTGCTTTGGTCAAGCAGCATCACTACATCTGAGTTGTTGATGATGGCTTCCTTCACAATCTCACTACCGATGATGTCTTGAATTTCCTGTGTAACAACACCTACGCTGGCCCAGAATTTACGTGCTGTTTTATAGAGGTACTTGATGTACTCGGCCATCAGCGGACTGGCGATGGCTTTCCATGCTTCCTCGATGACCAGCACCTTGCGGTTCTTCTTGATACGCATCTTTTGCAGGAACACGTCCATGATGATGAGCGTCACGATGGGGAAGAGCAAAGGATCATCCTTAATGGCATCAATCTCGAAGACGATGAATGTTTCATCAAACAATGAACTGTCCATGTTTTCGTTCAGGGTCTTATCGTGATTGCCACCTCGATAGAAGTCCTTCATCATGTAGCGATAGGTCGATATGTCGATACCACCAATGCTGTTCTCACTACAGATGTCGGGAATGCGCTGCACAGAGAACTCATAGAAGGTGTTGAACGAAAGACTTTCTACTTTCAATTCCTTACGACGTTGTTCTATCTGGTTGATTGTACGCTCCAGTCTTTCCTCTCGTTGTGCTTCTGTCTCATCTGGATTTTGGTGGGAACGGTTGCGGTCGTCGATTATCAGACTTTTGCGCAAATCCTCACGCAGGGGAGGTGTAAAGCCTGTGAACCCATTGAAATACGTATCGTAGTACTCCGTGATAACTTGGTCAATCAAGCGGTCTTCGGTTTTCGTGACAGTTCCTTGCGAACCTTTCCAGATAAGCAGCACCAAGTTTTTCAAGAAACCTGTCTTCTCTACATTGAGCTCTTCGCGGTTGATACGGAAAGGATTCATGGTGATGGGCTTCTCTTCTGTATAGCTGATATACTTGCCACCAACATACTCGCAAAGCCCCTCATAAGAGTTACCTGTATCGACCATCACAACGTCTGTGTTTTGTTCCCAGAGCTGGCGAACGACGCTATTCATATGAAAGGATTTGCCACTACCTGAAGGCCCCAAACAAAAGAAATTGCTATTGTCTGTCAGTTTGTTACGTCCTTCCTTTCCCGTTATATCGATAGCAACAGGAACACCTTGACGGTCGGTGTAATAAACCTTGAGCGGGGTGTCCTCGCTATGCTGAATTTTCTCTTTATACATCAGGCAAGAGGCTGCATCGCCCAGTGTGAGGAATCGGTCGTATTCATCACTCATTCCATAACAGTTGCCGGGGAAAGAGTTGACGAACAGCTCCAGCTGATTGTAAGCTCGCTTGGAGATATGGATGCCCATACGTCCGAAACTGTTCTCCAAATGGTTGGTGCATTTTTGAAGGTCTGTATCAGGTGATACGCCTACAACGAAGTTGTAGTGAGTATAGACCAACTGCTTGTTCTCTTTGGCCACCACTTCCTGCACACGTTTGATGTCTTCCACAGCCATCTGATTGCTGGGGTTGGGCATACTGGCATGACGGTTTTTCTTCTTGTCAAGCAATGCCAACTCACGTTTTTGGTTGGGCATATAGACGATTTGGTTGTACACCACGACTTCTGCTCCAGGAATGTTGTCCACCAATGACATGAGGTCAACAGGCATACTGGTGTTGTTCACCTCAATATTGGTGAAAGGACGGATGGCCGAAGGCAAATTGGCGCAGTCCACATCGACAAGGCTATAGACTTTGCAGCGCTTATCGCCCATATCAATAGATTCTTCATCTACCTTGAAATTGCTCATCGACACAATCTTGTCTTTGAAGTTCATGGCAAAAAAACGATCAACATATTCGCTTGCCTCCTCCTTATTCAGGAAGTGAGCTGCAATGCCGGCATCTTTGAGCTGGTCTTGCACCTTACGTATCTTTACCAAGAAGTCACGCCATTTCTTATTGTCAAATGATAGCAATCGGCTCTTCTTGGATTCTTGGGTGATAGTGATGTAAGTGGCACTATCTGTATAAACACGCCCTTTGAAGTAGCGGAAATAGGATTCTGATAGGAACTCATGTTTGTCCCCATCCTCATTCTTGAACTCCTTACGGCTGATGATGTCTTGTTTGTGAATAGCATAGCCTTCACCTAAAGTTTGGGCTATAGCTGTAAACAGATGACTAAACTCATAGTAGCTATCAATGTTAGCTGAGTATTTCTGTACGGGATTCTCCATGCGAAGAACGGCTGAGTACTCTCCGGACTTTGTGTAGAGTACACCAACGCCATCCGTTTCTTCTACAGAGAAATAGATGTCTTGAAAGATTTTCTTTCGTTTGCCGCCTGTTCCAAAAGCATAAACTGATATGGCCATGCCGATGCAAGCTGCAACAAAGAAAAGTATGATGTATATTACCATTGTATTGTTGTTTTATAGTGAATCTTTGGTCATTGAATCCATCAGAATCGGTTCTTGAATAAGGCTATCTGTTGTGACCGTATCTACTTTCTTTTGCTGGGCATCAATGTTGCTTTCATGCGTATCGTCCATAAGCAACCAGTTTCTACGAGCACCTTCAGCTGCTCTTATAGCTTCCAGCTTGGGAAGTTGATAAGGCTTTTCCTTACAGCCGACAAATACTATAGAGGTGAGCGCTACGGCTCCAATGACTAAAGTTCTATTCATTTTGATTTCTACAAATAAAGGTAGGCTCCTCCCTTGGTTGGGTGAGCCTACCTACGTTCTACATTACTATTTAATCCACACGTTGGTCATGATGGTCTTTTGTTACATACGCTTTGAATTTTCGTGCCAGCGAATACAGAGCTTAAGCTTGCTTAATGGCTCTGTTGAGCGCCGCCGAAAATCCGTTTAGAATAGGCATAAATAAAAACACCTTGGTCGTCTTTCTTGGTGTGCAATCCTTTTCGCTGTTTAATGATGATAAGCGCAGCACCAATGGAAATGGAAGCGACCAAAGCAATTAATCCAGCGATAAATCCTATCAGGCAGTAAGCTAAGATGAAGCCGACAATGGCTCCACCGATAGCTCCTGCAGCCCAATAGATATAGCGCCCTTGAATCCCCATGAACTCAAGAGGCTTTTGTAGCCCCTTGAATAGTGGGTAATCGGGGTAGCGGATTTCCTGCTCTTGACTTGCCATTCATCCTTCAGCTTAGTTAGTTACACCAAAGAACAAAGGCAGAGCCTGGGCAGCGGCAACGAGGAAGATACAAGCACCGACGATCATCATGATCTTCTTCTTGACATCCTGCTCCTCGTTGTTCATGGCGATATAAACGGAGATGGCACCGACAACGGCAACAACACCTGCGATGGCGTAGCACAACTTGACGACGATAGGTACGTATTTAGCGATTTCTTCCGTCACAGTTGTAAGTGCCGTGGTGCCGGCGGAGTAGTCACCTGCTGAGTTCTGTGCCATTGCGATACCTGTTCCTACTACGAGCATGAGGGCCATGGTCTTCAAACGCTCTGACGTAATCGCTTTCTTAGCGGTACGCTTCAAAAAATTAGTTGCTTTCTTGAACATTCTTTTCTGTTTTTAATTGATTCATTGTTTTTATATCCTCGTCTGCAGTTGAGTTCACGTATAAATTTGGTAGCCAAAGAAGGCCGGGAACACGATGGAGGCACTAATCATGAAAATGATGGCTCCAATCAGGGTCATGATGGATTTGGTAATGCCATCTTCGCCTGTGTTCATCTTGATGTATATCTGTAGCGCAGAAATAATAGCCATGATAGCTGCAAAGGCATACGCAAGGTAGAGCACATAGAGCATCATGGTGACCACGTAGTCGTGCATCATGGCAAGGGCATCCGCTCCTTGGGTGTAATCCACGCTACCGCATTTGGCAGAAGCTGTAAGTCCGTAACAAGAACCTACGAGCACTAAAGCCAAGCTGGTTATCTTATTTCTACAGTTCATTTCTTATATGTTCGATTTTGATTTGAGGGCGATTAGTTCTGTTGCCATTGAGCAAGGTTTGATAGAAGTCATCGGCATACATACCGTCACTCATGGAGGGCTGAATCTCATCACTCTTCTTTTCAAACTTGTGAGCCAGATTCTCAGCGACGTTCTTGGGTGATTGTTTTTCAGACTTTGCGTCTCCACTTTCGCCATCTGTTGATGAAGGTGCCTCGTTTTCATCATGGAGGTTAAGCGTCTCGTACTCCTTATCTGCCACGCTAAAGCCATTGTCGCTTTCATGAACGGAGACAGCCGCTTCTTCTTCAACCATATCACTTACGTCGAAGACTTCTTCCTGCGTCTTGTGGTCTTCTTTTTTGCCATATAAATCTCTGGTTATCATCACTGCATAGTAGATGATGTAGATGATTGTAAGTACGATTACGAATATCACAAATGGGCTCATATTATACTTTGGTTTAATTACACAATTCCTGTTTTTGCCAGCAGTTTTGCCGCTGTTGACGTGTGCAAAGGAATAACGAAAACCGCAGAACAAAGAATTTTGCCCGTTATCCAGCCTTAATCTTAACAACTCTTCTTAGAAAAATCAATATCATACTTTGTTTTCATATTCTGAACGTGATTTTGGATATAAAAAAAGAGGCTGAACTCCTTTGGGAAGTCCAACCTCTTAGGGCAAAGCAAATGATGTTTCACTCAGGTAGTGCCACTCATTATTCCAGAGTACGGTATATTCTGATAAGTAGATAAAGGATGCTCAAGTAAAAGAAGCAATGGCCGAAGATTATGCCAGTATATCTGACAGCTTCATCTTTGGCTATCTGCTTCGTTTTGTATTTATAGGCGACAATAATAATGCATACTATTGATGCCAGAATTATCGAAAGAGCTGCTAAGGCCGGAAAATGAAACATAGCTTGTACAACACATTCATGGAACTCATCAAGAGTTGTTATTTGTAGTATAACCATATCTTATTGCTTGTGATTAATTAAGAAGTCGTTTACGTCTTTATAGCCTTCAAATCTGACATTTTCATTGATAGTTGCCTCAGGATAAAGGCTACGAATAGTGTCCAATGTAGTTTGGCCTGCAGTATCATTATCCAAGTAGCAATGGATATGGTCATAATGTGCCAACCGTTCCAAGCATCGCCGAAGTTGATTGACAGAGTTTAATACGATATAATCACAATCGCCCCAAAGCCCAATAGCTTCCACGCCTCTTAACGCTAAAGTCTTGTAGGCAAGAAAGTCCATAAAACCCTCAAATAGGCAGCAGGTGGACTGCACACCAATCTGTTTTGAGGGTATAAAGGAAATGTCCTTGCGCCACATGCAACCTTTGAAATAAGGGTTGCGTACCTCATAGTGCCCCAATGCGTTCTGGAATGCTATCCCAAAGTATGGCTTCTTATCGAGGTGGTACCATATTTCCTTGCAGTATGCTTCACCTATACCGATGTCTATACCACGACTTCGCAAATACGAAAACAAAGCGGGGTGACGCAAATCCTTGATTGAATAAGGCGTATGCTCCACGGGGGTTATAGGCTTGGGATTGCTGACTGTCTGACAATCAATGACCAAATTCATTCTGTCAAGTCGAGTCAATACTTCGCTGACACTATATGTATTGAAAACAAGTTTGCAAAGATCTATGATGTCCCCTCCTTTACCTGTGGAAAAGTCGTACCATTCGTTCTTCAAACAGTCCACCTTAAAGGATGCGTGTTTGTCTACACGATAAGGGGCATGATACAAGACATAGACTCCATTTGTTTTGACAGGCTTGTAGCTCCATAGTCCCATCAATTCAACCAGGCTTATTTTTTTCGCATTTTCGATATTCATACTTAATCTGCTTTGTCCATTCATTCACCTGTTATATATAAACAGGACGAATGAACGCATTTATACCTTATTCTTTTTCCTCCTTGTCAAATAGTGATGGTGTGGCTTCCGCAGCTGCCAAAACATAGTCGTTGCCATTCACCTTGATAAGACCTTTATCAATAAGTGAAGCCAGAATCTTAGACATCAGCGTGCGTTTGCGATTGAAGCCAATCGACGCATATCCGGCAATAAGTGCTGCCACTGTATTTTCAAAACCATCAATCATAGACTTACCATTATAAGCTGCTCGAAGTGCCTGCTCATGCTGCTTGTCTGTTAGGTCTGCTGCTGTAATTCGCTTCTGGATTTTGGTTCCTGATTTTAAGCTATAGCCATTTGCTACACCAGGGAGTCCCATCTCATTCACACTAAAGGCAAATGGTTTGAACTCCTTATCACGCATATTCAATGGATGCACCTCACTCACATCAGCGTAAACAGTGCTTCGATTGATAACCAATACAGTCTCAGCCTTATTGGTCAATTCTGTACCGATATGACCACGAATATTGTCATCAATCTTATTGAGGTGTAGTACACAATGGATGTGGATATTAAACACGCTCGACCAATTCATCATCATATTGATAAGATGTACCGACTCACTGGCATCGTTAATATCAATCATCAAGTCTCTAAGGCCATCAATAATGACAAGCCCATAGTCTTTCCAAGTGTCGAGTGCATACTGTATGGCTCCCAAGCGAACGGATGGTGCAAACTCTCTAAGCCCTACGAAAACAAAGTTTTCACAGTCTTCGTTATCTGGCAACCCCGCCAAACGCAAAATACGCTGCATAACCTTATGGCAATGAAAGCGGCTTTGCTCTGTATCAAAATAGAGCACCTTACGCTTTCCTTCTGGTAATTTTGCTCTGTAGTTTAGAATACGATTGCCGGAAAGCGAGGCTGCAACTAAGGCTGATACATTAAAGGTCTTACGGCTCTTTGCCTTACCTGTTGACGCACTAAAGTTGCCCAAGGTGGCAATGACTGAATCGTCCACCCAGATGATTTCTGGTGGGCTCTGATATTCTTCACCTATATGTATAATGGAAGTCCTAAGAATTTCTTCATAAGCCTTCGCATTACCCACTGGTGTAGGCTGATATTGCAGGGGGCTATTAGAATCGGTCATATTTTGTTCTCATTGCGGGATTCGATACACTTGACAGGCGCTGTACCATTCTCCAGCGCTTTTACATTCTCCAGATTCACACCAATAGGATGGCTTTGAATCCACTCCAACACTTCTTTGCGATTGAAATACAAAGACTTTCCAGTCGGTTTATAGTGAGGAATAGCCATCAGGCGAGTCAAACGATAAATTTGGCTCTTCGATGTATTCAATAACAAACAGACCTCTTCCAAATTCAAGACTTCCTTACTTGTAGAGATATAGGTTTCTATCTTCTCAATTCGCTCGATGAATTGATCCAAAGGAAGAATGTCGGCCAGCGCTGTCTCGACTTTCTTTAATCGATCAGCTATATTTAGCAATGATGCTAATTCAGGTTCTTTTATGTCCATTGTGCGTGTATGTTGAATGTTGTACTTAAAAATACTCCTACAACCATTTCTGATTGCAGGAGCAAAATTATAGGGTAGCCATTCAGTTTCAACACATTAGGAGTTGATACTACATTAGTATCAAGCATAGTATCAACCTTTTTTGTTGCTAAATGCTGTCGTTAGTGCTATTTGTTGACGATTTTTCGACTACTTGCGCCACACGAGCTCTTATCAATTTGTACACACTGGGCACCTCTTCAGCGCCCTTTTTCTTACGGTCTTCATTCTTCTTCGTAGCTCCCAAGAGCGTAGAAATACTCGTATAAGTAATGGGACTATTTGTTGCAGATGAAATGAAGAATCCGCTGTCTGCTATAATTTTCTGCCAATTGTTCGCAATGAGGTTATGGCTACGCAGCGCATCGAAGAAGGTGACAACCTTGCGATTTACATCAGCCTTCAAAGGAGAAGATAGCTTGAGCGCCAACATGGCTTCTACTTGCTCTACTGTCACACTCGTCGTAAAGACATGCGTGTCGTTGAGTACTTTTGCCAACCCTTCGAACATCTCAGATGAGACATTACTGTCCAATGTCAAGGGTTTTATGTGCGGGGCCTCGCTTATTGTGGTGGAGCCAACTTCTGTCGTGTCCAGCTCATGCTGCATAGCCAGATAGTCCTTGTGCTCAAAACTGGGCCGCACAAAGTACTTCTCAATTAGGTCAAGACGGTTTTCCAACAGTTCCCTGAGGATGCCAAGGTTCTTGTTGTGTTCGTTCAGCCCATCCACATCGCAGCGTTTAGGATAGGTATTGCCGTTTATGAAGTCATCTTTGAAGCGCTTATAGAGCTTCTTCTGCTCAATCACCTCTCTCTGATAAAGGCGATAAGCGGTTAAATACAGCGTCCAGAGGCTTGCTTGTTCAGATTTTGCAACCATAAACTTGCGAGCACACCATGGACAAATGGGTAAAAAGAGAGAACGAGCCTCTCATTTCGCGTCTCATTTCCATAGGAATGTTATTAAAAAAGTTATATATATTCATGTCGCGCTCATACTGCAAACTGCAAAAACTGCAACCTGCAAACAGGGTGTTATTATTGCAGTTTCTCATAATTGCCACGACTTGTTTTCTTGATGTAACCATCTGAAAGGAATTGGGCCAGCGTGTACATGGTGGCACGCTCGGACATGCCAACCTCATTGCCGGCTTGTATCGCATCAGCGGTGGTAAAAGACGATTTAATGTTTCCAAGAAAGAGTTTCTTCTGCTCTGGAATGCCATCGTCTTTTATCAGTTTCTCAATGCGGTTATAGCAGTTTTCAAAGTATTCGTTAAGCAGGATGGCAGACTTCACAGAATCTTCATCTACATAATCCAACTCAGCTTCATTGCATGTCCACTTCATGATCTGAAAAATTAGAGAAAAACGTGCCACACTTAGGTGTGTCTTCATAATACGTTCATCGATTTCGTTTCCCTCGTCATCTACATTCATGTGCAGAATTGTTTCGTTCCGCCATACATAAAAGAGATCACGAGCATCATTGGTGAAGTCAAGTATTGTAGGAACTACTAATCCTGTTTTATCAAAGTCACAGGGAAGGGACAAAATATCATTGATAATATTCTCCCATTGTTCGGCCAATGCTTTGTAGGCATCCGAACTGTTCCTTTTAGTATAATCCCAATAGGGAATCTTATACCCGAATGGATAAGCAAACAAAATACGGTCGATCAAACCATTATCCTTGTAGCCCTTATTAAAGAGAGAGAGGAGTCGCTTGGGCTGGGCGGTACCAATCATGTTGATGCAAGGCATCTCAATATGAATGGGAATCTCCATGCTACAACGCGTAATGTCAATGGCCTTTCCACTATAAGCAGTAAGAAATTGTTCTATCAACTGACCCTTGCTATATTGGTTGACAGAATTGAACATGCCCATGATCTCATCGACAAAAACAACGATACCTCGTTGATTGGCATTGTGGGCTTGCATCAATGCTTCTGGTGTAAAGTCCGACACCATAATTTTGCTCAGCTTGATACTTGATGCACCTTGGCCAAAAGCCGAAGTTGAGCTTCCTTTTTCGTTTTGAGCTTTTTCAATCATAGCCCTGAACTTTGAAAGATTTTGGAAGTCATAAGCACGAATGGGGCGGTAGGCAAAATCCAATGGTGGAGTTTTACCAAGTCCAGGACGACCAACTAAAATGATGTAGAAGATGGGGCTACTCGTCCATCCACCTTTGATTCTTATCTGAAGTGCATTACCTGTGGCAGATGCAATCGCCGAAACCATCGACACGAGCAAATACTCAATGTGGAAACTTTCAGAATCAGCAAGGCCATTCGCCATTTCCAATATCTTTTTTGGAAATGCGTGGAGGGGGAAGTCCGAAACATCGGACTGAGTTGTGGTTCTATTATCCTTTTTTTGTGCCATAAAATGCGTTTTTGCGTTTTGATTCTACAAAATTTTGGGCTTCCTTCTCAAGCTCATCTCTGCTTTTCAACTTGCTATTGAGCATCCATTTGTCGATTTCCGATTTCAAGAAACGAATGCGCTTTCCCTCTTTATAATAAGGAATGCGGTTAGCGCTCGTCCATGTGTATACCGTTTGAATTGCTGGGTGTTCCGGTAGGTAGTCACACAATTCTTGAATTGAGAACCATTGCGGCGGCTCTTCTTTTTCTATCGCATTACCGTGCATGCGATCGATCTTGAGGGCTATTTCCGTAAGCTTATTCTTAATCCATTGAACAGCTTCTGGTAAGTCCTCGAACCTAATGTTGGTTTCTTCCATTTTTATTCCGATTTAATTATTGATGATTACTGATATTTATCTCAAATCGGCTGCAAAACAAAAGAAAAAAGCAATACTGATTTCGTACTGATTCTCATCATGCCTAAATCATAGATTATTCAGCAGTAAATGACCTCATTTTCAGTAATATCATAAGCTATTATCATAAACTTTGCAGAGGGCTTTATGACTTAAATCATAAGCCAATCATAAGTGTTATCCAATAACAATCGACAACTATCGGTAAAGGCGAAAAAAAAGCCATCTACATGTTTATGTAAATGGCTCAAGGTCGCTGTAGTGGTGTGCAGTCGGTCTATATGTCGTTTATGTCTGCATCAATATTGATGGCTTCTGTCGTCTTGTCTTTCTTAGAATCGATAACCTTAGCGTAAACTTGCGTTGTCTTCACGTTCGTATGGCCAAGCATCTTGCTCACCGTGTAAATATCCGTACCATTCGCCAGCTGTAGGGTTGCATAGGTATGCCGGAAACAGTGGAAGGTGATATTCCTGGTGATACCCGCAGACTCTATCCATCTTCTCAGCGGACGGGAAATCCACGATGGGTCAGGAAGCCCTGGGAAGACAAGTAGCTCGGGGTCTTGCCGCTCACCACAGAGTTTGTATGCAAATTCTGGAATAGGCATATATTCCACACCTTTGGTCTTCTTCTGAGTGAAGTTCAATCGATATTTACCATCCATTTCTTGAATCTCACTCCAGCGCAACTTTTGAATATCGCTATGGCGCAAACCTGTAAGCGCTGAGAACAATGCAGCCTTTTTGAGAATGGGCTTGTCGCATGGCGTATTGGCCAGACGATTAAGTTCTTCCTCAGTCAAGAACTCACGGCGTGATTCTTCGCCCTTGATGCCTTTCACCTTGGCTGAAATATCAATAGTAAGGTAGCCATCAATAAAGGCTTGCTTCAATGCTGCTTTCAGTATCGAGAAATAGGTGGATGCTGTGTTCTTGGAAATGATACCTTTACCACCACTGAGTTTAGGAGCCGTCAACACATAGTTACGGTAATTCTCAATGAAAGGCATATCTATTTCTGAAAATGGAATATTTTCCTTACCTGTAAACTCCTTGAGCATTCCTAAGAAGCGTTCCCAGTTACCAATTATTGACTCCGAATCACCTTTGTGACGCTCATAGGTGAGGAACTTCACATAATCAAGGAAGTGGGCGCGTGATTTTTCCTGCTGAGCTGCAGTCTCAGCATCTTTCTCTGTATAGAGTGCAGTGCTGTCATATTCGTGCTGCCAGGTATCTCTAACTCTATCGGCATACATACATGACTGCTGATCAACTTGTGAGCGACACTGAATAACACCATTCACATCACGCTTTGGCATATAGTGTTGCTCGCCGTTACTTTTACCTCTTGTAGGCTGGTTCTTGTCCCAAACTGGTGTGGTAATGGTTCTATTTAGATACTCACGTACACGTTTAGGTTTGGCCCCTTCATAATCATATACTGGGTAAGCTTCGAGATAAATGAACCAAGCTTCAGCGTAAGGAGACTTGCGAAGCTTGACGGCTACTTTGGTATGACTAAATGCTTTTTTCATACTTTACCGTTTTTATAAAGGTTATCAATTTCAGATTTTGGTACATACACGTAGTTTCCTATCTGGCGAGTCGGAATACCATACTTACGAATCTGCGTATAAACCGTACTATCGTTCACTTTATACTTCTTGCAAATCTCAGTAATCGTGTAGCAGTTCTCTGGCTCCATATCATAAAGCTTGCGAACCGTTTTAACCTCGCCATCAATTACACTGGTTCGTAGTGGAAATAATTCCCCGAGTTGTTTTTTACTTAGTCTTGTCAATCTCTGACCTAAGTTGACCGAAGGAATTTTGCCACTACGAATGTAGTGGTATAAAGTTTGTCTTCCTACGGCAAAGAGGGCAATAGCTTCTGGTACCGTAATAAAATCACGGTCTGAATCCAAGCCTTCAATCACCTGTTGAAGTTCCTCATTTCTCTTTTGCTCACGCTTACGTATTTTGTAGGCCTTTTGGCCACAAGCAGGAGAGCAATACTGTGACTCAATTGTCAGTGCCATAAAGGGTTTCCCGCATATCTTGCACTTTCGTTCTATTTGAAATTTTGCTCTTGGCATATGTCTCTATTTTTATTGTTGGTACCCGAAAAAGGGTGATAAGTATTAATAAGTTCAACCTTATATCCTTTTAAGTACTGGTACAATTATGGTACAAATATACTGCAAAATTCCAAAAATAACGCATTTCTCACGAAAAACTTGAAAATAAAAAAAGAGCGTGAACTCATTGAGTATCACGCTCTTTCAATATTTTTGATTATCGATGCCTATCGATTTTTAGTGGTCTTACTTGACTTCCTCAAAATCAGCATCTTGCACATTATCTCCATGCTTAGTTCCATTATCTTGCTGACCGGCACCGCCATTCATATCAGGCCCCGCCTGTGCGCCACCTTGTTGTGCACCACCTTGAGCATACATTTCAGCACTTGCAGCTTGGAAAGCAGTATTGATTTCTGCCATAGCAGTATCAATAGCAGCCAAATCCTGAGCCTTATGAGCATCTTTCAGTTTCTGCAAAGCAGCTTCAATCGGAGCCTTCTTGTCAGCAGGCAACTTGTCACCTAATTCCTTCAACTGATTTTCAGTCTGGAATATTACGCTGTCAGCCTGATTCAATTTATCAATCTTTTCACGTTCCTTCTTATCTGCTTCGGCGTTAGCTTCAGCTTCAGCTTTCATCTTTTCGATTTCTTCCTTGCTCAAACCACTGGAAGCCTCGATACGGATAGCTTGTTCCTTACCGGTTGCCTTATCTTTTGCAGATACCTTCAAGATACCGTTTGCATCAATATCAAATGTAACCTCAATCTGAGGAACACCACGACGAGCAGGAGCAATACCTGACAAGTTGAACTGACCGATTGATTTGTTCTGTGCAGCCATCGGACGTTCACCCTGCAATACATGGATCGTTACTTCACTCTGGTTATCGGCAGCAGTAGAGAATGTTTCACTCTTACGAGCCGGAATGGTAGTATTAGCATCAATCAGCTTAGTCATTACACCACCCAATGTTTCGATACCCATTGACAACGGAGTTACATCCAACAATACTACACCCTTGATTTCGTCTGTCAAAACAGCACCCTGTACAGCAGCACCGATAGCAACCACTTCATCTGGATTTACACCCTTAGAAGGAGCTTTTCCAAAGAAATCTTCCACCAATTTCTGTACAGCCGGAATACGTGAAGAACCACCTACAAGGATTACTTCGTCAATATCAGCATTGT
>OLOL01000036.1_pt1 | contig 130106 bp, 111 predicted proteins | sample 1673081 | NCBI WGS metagenome assembly OLOL01 (sample SAMEA3136753, study PRJEB25190) | human gut metagenome
ACGAGGACGAGGGGATGGTGTGGGATGTGCTCTGCTCGGAGACTGCCCCCCTGCATCTGGTGCCCGATGACCCCTGCTATTGCAGCGTGACCTTCCTGGACAGGGAGTTCAAGGAATCTAATGTGGAGGTGGAGGCGCAAAAAACGGTGAAGGGAACCTATCCGGACACGGAACATGTGCAGTTCCGCACCCTGCCGCCGGTGACTGTGGCCAGCTGCGTCTTTCAGGGGGGCTATTCTCACATCGGCGAAGCCAATGAGGCAGTGGTCGCTTGGCTGACGGACAATGGCTATGTGTGCTGCGGCCCCATGTTCAACATCTATCACGTCAGCCCAGCAGAGACGCAGAATCCGGAGGAATTTGTCACGGAAGTCTGCTATCCAGTGCGCAAGCGGGCGGGCTGATTCTCACATTTCCCCTTTTCCTTCCTTTGATTTCCTGATATAATGGAAACAGTTCCCCCAAACCCTGCCGTCCGATGGCTCCATCGGATGGTGACGAGAGAAGGAAGGAGAGAGGGTCTTGGTTGAAAAACATGGTGAATCAGGTGCGGGAAAACGCCGCACAGGGGTGACACGGGCGGTTGTGGTGCTTGCTGTCCTGCTGGTGCTGTGCGCCGCTGTGTACATGATCGGAACGTCCAGTCGGGATACGCTGCCAGATGAGGTGCAGGTGGTAGGCTGGCCGGAGAGCGGCGGCATACCGGCGGAGACGGTTGTCTCTGCCGCCGACCGTCCCACCTTGGAGGAGTTCCAGTGGTACGACACGGTGCGGGAAACCGGCGTGTGGCAAAAGGCAAAACGGCTGACGGAATTTGACACGCTGTCCGGCAGCTGGAAGGGGATGATCGTCTACGCTGCTGACCGGAAGATGGAGCCTTACGCCAGAGAGCTGCTCAATGTAACCATCACCGGTGAGGCCCAGGACTGCTGCCTGACCCTGGACTGGTATCAGATGTGTTGGGAGGAGCGAACACCACGGGACGAGACAGACAAGGCAGACAGCGTTCTCTCCGGCGTCTATCGCAACAACGAGTGCTATGTGGCCGGCTCTGGCAGCATTATCCTGGGGAAGTTCTGCCGCTATGAGGGGAAGGAATACGCCTTTGGGACCCTTACCTTGCCAGATGGCAACGGGGTGGAATTGGTGCTGATGCGGCCTTGAAGGAAAAGTGACACGTGATTGCAGTGCCTTGAAGCCTCCCTTGTGTAAAGGGAGGTGGCACGGCGCAGCCGTGACGGAGGGATTGCCGTGCAACCGAAGCATAACAAAGAATTGACGCCCTTAGCAAAACAACTGCGAAGTGAGATGACAAAAGAAGAACGTCATCTGTGGTATGATTTTTTACGCACTTATCCAATACGGTTTTCCAGACAGAAGGTTTTGGGACGATACATTGTGGACTTTTACAGCGCAAAAGCAAAACTGGTCATTGAGCTGGATGGTTCACAACACTATGAAACAGATCGAGTGGAAAAAGATGCGGAGCGGACTGCCTTTTTAAATGGATATGGCTTACAGGTGATTCGGATTCCCAATCATGAGGTGAACGAAAATTTTGAAGGAGTTTGCGCGTACATCGACGCAGTGGTAAGACGACAATCCCTCAGTCAGCTGCGCTGACAGCTCCCTTTGCACAAGCGAGCCATGGGGCGTGTCCTCCAAAGGAATGATTTCACAAAACCTGGAATCGTCTCTTCTGTAGGTGGAGGTGACACGGAGCAAAATCTCCCAGCCTCCCCTGTGTAAGGGGAGGTGGCACGGAGTGCCGGAGGGGTTGTGCGTTGAGCGCAGCTTGTGCGAAAAATGAAAAAACGACCTATGAGAGAGCTCATAGGTCGTTTTTGAGGTTTCGATGCTCAGCCCTCGTTCATGGCCGATTCAAACACCGGACACATCCGGTTGCAGTAGTCCACCAGCAGACCGACGGCTTTGACGGCGGTATCCACGGCAGTTTCTTCCTCGATAAAGGTGTTGATCATCGCCCACAGGGAGCGGTTCTTCTTGTCCACCCAGAACTTGACCAGGTGGGAGGAACGGTGCAGCTCATTGGCCACTTTCAGGGCAGTGGAAGCCTTGCCTTTGGGGATCTCCAGAAGGTCAGGCAGAAACACGGCCATATAATCCCCTTCGTGGGGAAAACGAACCACCATCAGACGGGGGCCGAAGGTGTCACCGGTGATGGGGATGCGAACCTGATCTTCCTTTTCCGTCTCGACCAGCTCGCACTCAAAGCCGCTGCTCTCGAACACCTTGATCAATGCACTTGTGACAGACGTCATAATGAAAAAACCTCCATAGTTTCGTTTTTTTCTTTCCCATTCATCATATCATTTCCAAGGAACTGTTGCAAGGGGCTGAGAGGAATGCGTCCAGTTTCCCAGGAACGGAAGCCCTTTCGATTGACACTGTCGGGAATCCTCCCTATACTAAAAGGGATAGAAAAACACTTGTTCAGGAGGAACGGATATGAACAAAGAACTGCTGACCGGCAGAAATGGCCTTCCAGTTCCCGGCTGGAATGGGATAGACAGGGAAAAGACCGTTGTTATCATGGCGCATGGCTTTGGCAGCGCCAAGGAAGGGTTCACGCCCAAGTTTATGAACCTGGGCTTGAAGAAGGCGGGCATGGGCTTCTACGGCTTCGATTTCCCTGCCCACGGGGACAGCCCTCTTGATGGGGACGGCCTCACCGTCCAACGCTGCATCGACAGCTATCAGGCGGCGGAACAGCGGGTCATCGAACTGGCGCCGGACGCCGAGATCTGCTACTTTGGTTCCAGCTTTGGCGCATACATGACCGTGCTTTACTTGGCAGCGGAGACTCACAAGGGCAGCAAGGCGTTTCTGCGCTCGGCGGCCATTGATATGCCCCAGCTGACCTGGAAGATCGGGGCGCAGCGTGGGATGACCTTCAACCAGGAAGGGTACTGTATGCTCACCGACTACAACCGCCCCTTGAAGCTCACCAAAGCCTTTTGTGAGGATTTGGCACAGCACGACCCCTTTGCCTGCTACCAGAAGGGCACTGCCCAGCTGCGGATGATCCACGGGGAGTTGGACAGCACGGCGTCTCCGGTCATCGCCCGGCAGTTCGCCGAGGAAAAGGGGGCGGAGTTCCTCCTGTTCCCCGGTGCGGAGCATCGTCTCATGGAGTCTGGCAATCCGGAGCGGGCGCTGCAATTGGCCATTGAATTTTTCAGACAGTAAAGGAAAACCGTCAGGAAACAACTCCTGACGGTTTTTGTCATGTGTTTTGATCCTGTTGGATCATCAGCTTGATGGCCTCAATGCCCACCTGGATGGCGGATTCTGTGTCGTGGCTCTCGGTCTGATCCAGTCCGGCGCGCTGGCGTTCCTGATTCCAGACCACATGGAAGCAACTGCCGCAGCGGACGCCCAGGGCGTTGGCCGCCACAAAGAGGGCGGCGGATTCCATCTCACTGGCCAGCACCCCCAGCCGCTTCCACGCCTCCCACTTGGCCAGCAGCTCATAGGAGACGGGCATCCGCTTCGGGTTGTGCTGGCCGTAGAAGGAGTCCTTGCACTGGACAACGCCGGTGTGGAAGGGCTTGCCCAGCTTCTGGGCGGCCTGCACCAGGGCGGTGGTCACTTGGAAGTCAGACACGGCGGGGTACTCGATGGGGGCATACTCTCGGCTGGTGCCCTCCATGCGGATGGCGCCGGTGGCGATGACCACATCACCAGACTGGACATCGGTGCGGATGCCGCCGCAGGTGCCCACCCGCAGGAAGGTGGTCACGCCCAGCTGGGTCAGCTCCTCCAGGGCGATGACAGCGGAAGGTCCGCCGATGCCGGTGGAGCAGACGCTGACCGGCTGTCCCAGCAGCGTGCCCGTCCAGGTGCAGTATTCTCGGTTGGTCGTCTGATGCACGGGATCATCAAAGTGAGCGGCGATGGCAGCGCACCGTCCCGGGTCGCCGGGGAGCAGGCAGTACTTGCCGAGAGGGACGTCGCGGCCTAATCGGATGTGATATTGCAAAACCTGTTCAGCGGGATTCATAAGATCATGCCTCCTGATGATGTTGTTGTCTTGGTTCATTATACAGGCCTTGGGGAAAAAGCGCAACCGGAAACGCTTTCACAAAAATGCAAGCAGTTTTGCAGAGCTTGCGGTCTGGTGGATGCATCCCCTTCATTGGGAAGGGCTTCACCTGTAAAAAAGGGGGGATGCCGAGTCAGACCTTGCATGGGGAAGGTTTTTTATACAGTCTGCGCCTTGTTTGACACAGTAAAGCGTGCTATAATAAAGTACCATTTCATTTTGTTTGGAGGAACCTCCTATGTTACAGATTCTGCACCATCCTGCATACTATAAAGACGGCGCCTTCCTGCCCGCACCGGCAGAGGGGATGCCCACTCCGGCGGAGGCCAAGAAGGGCACCATGGCCTATGGCATCCTGGAAAGCCACAACACCAGCGGCGACATGACCAACCTGAAGATCAAGTTCGACGCCATGGCCTCCCACGACATCACCTATGTGGGCATCATCCAGACCGCCCGCGCCAGCGGCCTATGGCAATTCCCTCTGCCCTACGTCCTCACCAACTGCCACAACAGCCTCTGCGCCGTAGGCGGTACCATCAATGAGGACGACCATGTGTTTGGCCTGTCCGCCGCCAAGAAGTACGGCGGCGAGTTCGTCCCCGCTCATCAGGCGGTCATCCATTCCTACATGAGAGAACGCTACGCCGGCGGCGGTAAGATGCTCCTGGGTTCGGACAGTCACACCCGATATGGCGCCTTTGGCACCATCGCCATGGGCGAGGGCGGGCCGGAGCTGGTCAAGCAGCTGCTGAACAAGACCTATGACATCGCCTATCCCAAGGTCATCGCCATCTATCTCACCGGCGTGCCCCGTCCCGGCGTAGGCCCCCAGGATGTGGCGCTGGCGCTCATCGGTGCTACCTTCCCCAAGGGCATCGTGAAAAATTCCATCATGGAATTTTTCGGCCCCGGCGTGGCCGCCCTGTCCATGGACTACCGCTGCGGCATCGACGTGATGACCACTGAGACTGCCTGCCTGTCCTCGGTCTGGTGTACCGACGAGATCACCAAGGCGTACATGACCACCCTGGGACGTGGAGAGGAGTATAAAGCCCTGAATCCGGCGGAGGGCGCATATTATGACGATGTGATTCTGGTAGACCTGTCCAAGGTGGAGCCTATGATCGCCCTGCCCTTCCACCCCTCCAACGCCTTCACCATTGCGGACTTCAAGGCCAATATGATGGACATTCTCCACCAGGTGGACAAGGCCACCATCGAACAGTTCAAATTGAAGGAAGCACCGGAGTCTCTGACCAAGAAGGTGCGGGACGGCAAGTTCTATGTGGATCAAGCGGTCATCGCCGGCTGTTCCGGCGGTACTTATCAGAACTTGATGCGGGTTTCTGAGATTTTGTCCGGTCAGCGGCTGGGAGACGGCGCTCTGTGGCTGAGCTGCTACCCTGGTTCCATGCCTGCCTTCCTGGCACTGTCTCGGAACGGGGCGTTGACCACCTTGGCTGCTGCCGGTGCCTCCGTCCGCAGCTGCTTCTGCGGCCCCTGCTTTGGCGCTGGGGATGTGCCCGCCAACGGCGCCTTCTCCATCCGCCACTCCACTCGGAACTTCCCCAACCGAGAAGGCAGCAAGCCGTCAGACGGCCAGCTGAGCTATGTGGCGCTGATGGACGCCCGTTCCATCGCCGCCACTGTCCTCAACGGCGGTGCGCTGACCGCTGCCACGGAGCTGCCCAACGTGCCCTCTGATCCGGCCAACGAGCCTTACGAATATGATGACACCTCCTATCGCAGCCGCGTCTACTACGGTGTGGGCAAGCCTGACCCAGATGCAGAGCTGGTCTTTGGCCCCAATATTGCTGACTGGCCGGAACAGATCGCCATGCCGCAGGATCTGCTGCTGACTGCCGCCAGCGCCATCTATGATCCGGTGACCACCACGGATGAGTTGATCCCCTCCGGCGAGACCTCCAGCTATCGTTCCAATCCCTTGAAGCTGGCGGAGTTCACCTTGAGCCGAAAGGATCCGGCCTATGTGGGTCGTGCCAAGGCCATCCAGGCGGTGGAGCAGAAGCGCCGTCAGGGCAACGTGGACGAGGAAGTTCTCGCTGCGCTGTCCGGTCACGCACCGGAGACCACCGGTCTCGGTTCCTTCGTCATGGCGCTGAAGCCCGGCGACGGCTCCGCCAGAGAGCAGGCCGCCAGCTGCCAGCGGGTGCTGGGGGGCTGCGCCAACCTGGCGGCGGAATACGCCACCAAGCGCTATCGCTCCAATGTGGTCAACTGGGGGATGCTGCCCTTTATCGTAGAGGGCTTGGCGGATTATAACATCCAGCCCGGTGATCAGCTGTGGATCCCCGGTGTCCGCACCCTGTTGGAAGGGGACGGGGAGACGCTTTCGGCTACCCTCATCCAGAAGGGCAAGGAAACTGCTGTGACCCTTCAGCTTCCCAGCATGACCCGAGAAGAACGGGATATTGTATTGGCAGGCTGCCTGATCAACTACTACAATATGGAAAACTAAACCAATTGAAAACGTCCATCCTGCGGGATGGACGTTTTTTGGCACAATATGGTGCAGAAACGGATGCAGCGGGAAAGGGATGAGCGCAAAAGGAACTGGAAAAGGAAAATAATGGGGGAATTGACAGGACGGAACGGAGAAAAATGAAGGGGGTTGTGCAAAAGAGAGAAAAAGAAGGGTGGGCAGGCAAAAAATAAATCACGAAATTTGTGGTTCAGCATATGGAAATTTCTCGGCCAAATGATATAATAAATAGAGTTTTTGCCGGAAAAGAACGAAAAGCAAGAATCGTGAGAATAGGAGCATACTATGTCTATATTGGATGTGTTCGCGCTGCTAGGCGGTGTGGGCCTGTTTTTGTATGGCATGATGCAGATGTCCAGCGGCTTGAAAAACGCCGCTGGCGATAATTTGCGCATCATCTTGGAAAAGGCGACCCGAAACCGTGTCGTGTCCGTGTTGGTTGGCATTTTGGTGACCATGATGATTCAAAGTTCGTCGGCAACCGACGTAATGGTGATCGGGTTCGTCAACTCAGGACTGATGAATTTGTCTCAAGCACTAGGGGTCATCATGGGAGCCAATATCGGCACCACCGTCACCGCTCAGCTGACAGCCTTTGATTTAGGCTCATACGCACCGATGATCTTATTCGTTGGCACGGTGATGTATCTGTTCATGAAAAAGGCGACCATCCAGTATATTGGGCAAGTTATCATGGGCTTTGGTATGCTGTTCGAGGGCATCACCCTGATGAAACAGGCCATCATCCCCATGTCCCAAACCGAACAGTTTATTGCTCTGTTGGAGGGGCTGTCCAACCCAGCGGCAGCATTGATCTTCGGCATCCTGTTTACCGCCCTGGTGCAAAGCTCCTCCTCCTCTATCGCCATCTTCCAGGCGTTTGCCATCCAAGGGATCTTGGACTACTACACAGTGGTCTACCTGGCCATCGGCGCTGCCATCGGCTCGGTCACCCCTAACCTGCTGGCCTCCCTGACCACCAACCGAGAGGGCAAGCGCAGCGCTGTGCTGAACCTGGTATTCAACATCATTCGTGCGGTCATCCTGGCCGTCCTTATCACGGTGTTCCCTCAGATTTTGGAGTTCATCCGGAACCTGGCGCCCAATGACGTGGGTCGGCAGATCGCCCACACCCATACGATTTTTGCCATCCTGGCCGTGCTCATCGAGCTGCCTATGTCCAATATGATCGTCAATATCTCCCGCAAGATCGTCCCTGTCCTGCCAGAGGAGCATGAGAAGGATGAGCGCTATCGCTTGGTCTACTTGTCCGGCCTGGAGAATATCCCCGCTGCCGTGGCGCTGAAGCAGGCACAGATGGAGATTGCGCGCATGGGCAAATTCGCCGAGGAAAATTTGCAAACGAGCATCGACTGTGTTTTGGAGCGGGATGAAAGCAAGGTGAAGCAGGTCTGTGAACTGGAGGCTGTGGTAGACTACCTAGACAGCCAGATCACCCAAGCGCTCATCAATATGCGCTATCATCACATGACGGAAAAAGAACTCAACCGCCTGTCTCATATGATCCTGGCTGTCTCTGATATTGAGCGGATCAGTGACCATGCGGAGAACTTGACCCAGTATATGATGCGCCTGAAAGAGCAGAAGGTGGAACTGTCTCCGGAGGCGGAAAAGGACTTGATCGAGATGTGTCAGGCGGTTATGGCCGCCACCCATATCTCTATGGAAGTGTTTGCCAGTGATGATTTCGACCGTCTGCAAGAGGCGGAGTGGCTGGAAAATGTGGTGGACGATCTGGAGGAACGGTGTGTGGACAAGCATATGGAGCGCTTGCTCAATAACACCTGTAATCCGGTTTGCGGCGTGGTGTTCTCAGACATGATCACCGACCTGGAACGGTGCGCCGACCACGCAGTAAACATTGCCTTTGCCTTGAGCGGAAGATCGGAAAAACAACACATCGTAAAGGATTGAATCGTTCAAGAGAGCCTGAAAAAAGGCTCTCTTTTTTGTCGAACCAGACGTTGTGGGAAACAGAAAATCGCCGGAAGTCCGGCGTTTCGAGCATTTTGCGGAGCAAAATTTCGCCGCAGGGTCAATTCACTTGACCCGAGGAAGTGAAATAAGAAGGGTTCCCGCAAAATCGAAGATTTTGCATCGCCGGAAGTCCGGCGTTTCGAGCATTTTGCGGAGCAAAATCTCGCCGCAGGGTCAATTCACTTGAGCCGAGGAAGTGGAAGGAGGAGGGTTCCCACAAAATCGAAGATTTTGTGGGAGTCATAGGACAATTTCCCCCAGGAATATAGTTCCCACAAAGGGGGAATCTAAAATGCTTTCCATGCTCATCTTGCTCCTGCTCCAGGGCAACTTCACCGCCCTGCGGCTGGGGGCGCAAGGCTCCTTTCCCAAACCGCTCTCCGCCCAGGAGGAACGGCGCTGCCTGGAGCTGGCCGCCGCTGGCGACCAGGCGGCACGGGGGAAATTGATCGAACATAACCTGCGCCTGGTGGCGCACATCGTCAAAAAATACTATACTCAGATCGGCGGCGACACCGATGACCTGATCTCCATCGGCACCTTGGGTCTGATTAAGGCAGTCAATACCTACAATATGGAGAAAAAAATCAAGCTGGCCACCTATGCCGCCCGATGCATTGAAAACGAGGTACTCATGTACCTGCGCAAGACCCGTCGACTGGCAGGGGAGGTATCCCTGAACGACGCCCTAGACCAGGAGGATGAAGGCAGCGCCCTGTCTCTGATGGACGTCATTCGGGTGGAGGACACCATGCTGGAGGACTTGAACACCCGAGATGCCTGCCGGCAGGTGCGTGATGCGGTGGAACAATGCTTGACTGATCGGGAGAAGCTGGTCATCGTCCGCCGATACGGTCTGGACGGGAATCCCCCTCAAACCCAGCGGGAGGTGGCCAGTCAGTGCGGGATCTCTCGATCTTATGTGAGTCGGATCGAGAAAAAAGCACTGGGGAAGCTGCGGGAGGTGTTTGAGGAGGAAATCAAGTAAGGGCGTGCAAAAAAATAGGATTGTTGTGCCGCTTCCTTTCCAGTATAATAGAGTCATACGCAAGATAATGAGAGGGGGCAACCCCTCGGACGCACCAAGGAGGAAGCTATGGACGAGAACAGAAAGACCCTGCAACAGTGGGTGGATGAGAGCAGCAACATCGTCTTTTTCGGTGGCGCTGGGATGTCTACCGAGAGCGGCGTGCCCGATTTCCGCAGCAAGGATGGTCTGTATAATCAGTGCTACGATGAACCACCTGAGACCATCATCTCTCACAGCTATTTTGTCAGCTATCCGGATAAATTCTATCGGTTTTACCGAGATAAGATGATGCCCTTGAGCGCCGAACCCAACGTAGGCCATTTGAAGCTGGCGGAGCTGGAAGCGGCAGGAAAGCTCCGAGCCGTGCTGACCCAGAACATTGACGGACTGCATCAGAAGGCAGGCAGCAAGGAAGTGCTGGAGCTCCACGGCAGCATTTATCGGAACTACTGCATGAAGTGCGGCAAGTTTTGGCCGGCGCAGGAGATCGCAGACAGCAAGGGCATTCCCTGGTGCGACTGCGGCGGTATGATCAAGCCGGACGTGGTGCTGTATGAGGAGGCCTTGGACAACGATGTGATGCGCCGCGCCATTGAACACATCCGCAAGGCGGATATGATGATCGTGGCAGGCAGCTCTCTGGTGGTCTATCCCGCCGCCGGACTCATCAACTACTACAAGGGACATCGGCTGGTGCTCATCAACCGCTCCGCCACCCCCTTTGACGACCAGGCAGATCTGGTGGTGCATGACACCATCGGCAAGGTCTTTGGCGCCATCGAAGTGCGCTGAAAGCAGAAAAGAGAGAACCAATCTGGTTCTCTCTTTTGCGCTGTTCGGTTCAGCCTTCCTGTGCCTTGACCGCCTTGACCACTCGACTGGTGCCCAAACGGGAGGCGCCCAGGGCGACAAAGTCCTCGGCATCCTGTAGGGAGGCGATGCCGCCGGCGGCTTTGATCTGCACATGGGGGGCGACGTGGGCTTTCATCAGGGCTACGTCCTCACGAGTGGCGCCGCCGCCACCGAAGCCGGTGGAGGTCTTGATGAAGTCCGCGCCGGACTGGGAGACGATGTCGCACAGCTTGATCTTTTCGTCCTCAGTCAGCAGGCAAGTCTCGATGATGACTTTGAGCAGCTTGCCGTGACAGGCGGCCTTGACTGCCTTGATCTCTGCCAGCAGCGCGCCCCACTTTTGATCCTTCACCCAGCCCAGGTTGATGACCATGTCGATTTCCGCTGCCCCTTCGTTCACAGCCGTCTCCGCCTCGAAGCACTTGACGGCGGTGGTGTTGTAGCCGTTGGGGAAGCCGATGACCGTGCAGACGGGGAGACGACCCTGAAGGTATTCCGCCGCCTGTTTCACATAGCTGGGAGGGATGCAGACGCTGGCGCAGCCATAGCGGATGCCGTCATCACAGATCTGCTGGATCTCAGACCAGGTGGCAGTCTGGGCTAGTAACGTGTGATCCACACGGTGAAGCAGTTCTTTCTGTTCCATACGTTTTGACTCCTTTGATTTCGTGCCTTTGCAGGTTGGAAGTTGGGGAAAATCGTGGTATACTATAAGATGTGCAATCTGGAAAAGCGGGAGGGAACCCTATGACCGATCAGGAATTGATTCAAGCGGCCAAAGCCATGCTGGAGCGCTCCTATGCGCCCTTTTCCCACTACGCCGTAGGGGCGGCCTTACTGGGCAGCGATGGGCAGGTGTACACCGGCTGCAACATTGAGTCGGCGGCCTTTGGCGCCACCCTCTGCGCCGAGCGTTCCGCCATCGCCAACGCTTTTTCCCACGGCTGCCGCAGCTTCGTGCGGGGGGCGGTCATCGCGGACAGCGGCGATTACTGTACGCCCTGTGGCATCTGCCGCCAGCTGCTGTATGAGTTCTCTGACAACTTGGTTATGCTCTGCTGCAAGGGGGACGGAAGTTACCTGGCGCTGACGGCAGAGGAACTGCTGCCCCACGGGTTCAAGGCGGAGCGCATGACATAAGGCTTGCGGGACTATTATAACAGGCAGGGGAGAGCGGGGCAAGCGGTTTCGGGAAAATGCCCAATTTTCGGGCGGCGGTTTCGGAAAAAGAGAAAAACCCGACCCGAAGGCGGGTAATTCAGGGATTCATCTTGCTTTTTTCCGGAAAATGTACTACAATGTGCTCAGTTTTGTGTAGAATTTTGAAATATTACCAACGAAAGAGGAACTTCCTATGCTAGAGATGAAAGACCTTTGCTTTACAGCAAAGAGTGAAACCGGTCAGGTCGATATTCTGAAGCATGTCAACTTGACCATAGAGGATGATGAATTTGTTGTCATCACCGGCCCCAATGGCGGTGGCAAGACCACCCTGGCCAAGGCGGTCATGGGCATCATCCAGCCCACCTCCGGCCAGATTTTGTGGAACGGTACGGATGTGACCAACCTCTCCATTACCGAGCGAGCCAAGCTGGGCATCTCCTACGGCTTCCAGCAGCCCCCTCGCTTTAAGGGCATGAAGGTGCGGGATCTGCTCAAGATCGCCGCAGGCCAGTGGCTGTCCCAGAAGGAGTGCTGTGATTTTCTAAATAAGGTAGGGCTGTGCGCCAACGACTATGTGAATCGGGATGTGGATACCTCTTTGTCTGGCGGTGAAGTCAAGCGCATCGAGATCGCCACCCTGCTGGCACGAGACGCCGGCCTGATGATCTTCGATGAACCGGAGGCCGGTATCGACCTGTGGAGTTTTGCCAAGCTCACCGAGACGTTCACCATGCTCCATGAGCAGAAAAAGCGCACCATCATGATCATCTCCCACCAGGAGCGCATCATCCGTCTGGCAGATGAGATCATCCTGGTGGCCGAGGGCGAAGTGAAAGCACGGGGCAGTGTGGATGAGATCTATCCCATGATCGTACAGGACACCGTGTCCTGCTGTAAGAAGATGGAGGGCAATGGCGTATGCTGACTGAGATTGAAAAGGGCTTGTTGGAAACCATCGCAGACATGAAGGATGGTCAGGCGGAGGGCGCAGTCAATATCCGTGTGGACGGCAAGAAGGTTCTGCGCAACAGCACCGATACCATCCGCATCGAGAGCAAGACCGACAAGGACGGCATTGATATTTATGTGGCCGCCGGCAGCAAGAATGGCAGCGTCCATATCCCTGTGGTGCTCACCGAGACTGGGTTTAAGGACAAGGTTTATAACGACTTCTTCATCGGCGAAGGCGCCGAAGTGGACATCGTGGCCGGCTGCGGCATCAACAACTGCGGTTGCGATGACAGCCAGCATGACGGCATCCACACCTTCTATGTGGGCAAAAACGCCAAGGTGACCTATTCCGAAAAGCACTACGGCGAAGGCACCGGCACCGGCAAGCGCATCCTGAATCCACAGACCATCATCTACCTGGAGGAGGGTGCTTCCATGACCTTGGATCTGAGCCAGATCGGCGGCGTGGACGACACCAAGCGGTACACCAAGGCCAAGGCAGGCAAAGACTCCGAGTTGATCGTCCAGGAGCGCCTGCTCACCGACGGCAACCAGAACGCCGGCACCGAGATGGATATCTACCTGGAAGGGGAGAACGCCCGTACCAGAGTCATCTCCCGCAGTGTGGCCAAGGGCAATTCCACCCAGGTCTTTTATCCCAGAGTCCAGGGGGATGCCGAGTGCTTCGGCCATGTGTCCTGTGACGCCATCATCATGGAACATAGTAAGGTGCGCTCCATTCCAGAGATCACCTGCAACCATGTGGACGCCACCCTCATCCACGAAGCCGCCATCGGCAAGATCGCAGGGGAGCAGATCACCAAGCTCATGACCCTGGGTCTGACCGCAGAACAGGCAGAGGAAAAGATCCTGGAAGGGTTCCTGCGGTAATCGAATACGGAAAAGGAGAAAGCCAGCCTTGGTTGTACAGGGCTGGCTTTTTGCAGCGGGATAAAGTATGTTGTCGATAGATCAAGCGCCGCAGGCTCTTTTGAGCTTTTTGGCATCCCTTCGTCCCAAGCGTTTTGCAGAGCAAAACCTTGGCGCAGGCGAAATTCATTTTCGCCGAGCAAGAGAAATCAGAAAGGGCTCCCGCAAAATCGAAGATTTTGTGGGGATGCGCCGGGAGTCCGGCGTCCCAAGTGTTTTGCGGAGCAAAACCTTGGCGCAGGCGGAATTCAGTTCCGCCGAGCAAGAGAAATCAGAAAGGGCTCCCGCAAAATCGAAGATTTTGTGGGCAAAACGAGGCTGTTGGTAGCAAGCGAGCAACCGCCGCAGGCGCTATAAAGCTTTTTGGCCGACCTTTTTCACGAAAAAGGTCGGTCCCGGCAGGAAAGGAGACCTGTCGGGACCAGTGAGAAAGATGAAAAACGATTTAGGAGGGAGTTGTCAATATAAAAAACGTGAAATGAGAAGGGGTGAGGAATGGATTATACCTCAAACATCAGGTCACCATAGGTGGGAACCGGCCAGATGGACTTGTCAACAATCAGTTCCAGTTCGTCTACCGGCGCACGGAGAGCGGCCATGGCGGGCACCACGCGATGCAGATAAGCCTGTGCCAGTTCCTGTGCGTTTTCAATGGTGTCGGACTCATCGCAAGCGGTGATCAGAGCGCTCAGAGCGTCCTGTGCCTGCTTGGTCAGAGCGGAAACACGCTCCAGCAGTTCCTTCTGGACAGAGGCATCTACACCAGCGGCGGAGACAGAGGCGTAGGACTGTGCCAGAGTGGAGCTGAACTTGATGCCGGCGGGGATGTAGTGCTTGCCGGCCATGTGGATGGCGCACTTGGCTTCAATGCCGATCTTGCTGACGTAGTTCTCATACTGCACTTCCGCACGGGACTCCAGTTCCGCCTTGGTGAAGATGTTGAACTTCTCGTACAGAGCGATGACATCGGGCTTGGTCAGAGCGGGAATGGCGTCCACCATGCTCTTGATGTTGGGCAGGCCGCGGCGGGCAGCTTCTTCTACCCACTCGTCGGAGTAGCCGTCACCGTTGAAGATGATCCGCTTATGCTTGGTCAGGGATTCCTTGATGTAAGCGCGGCAGGCGGCTTCGAAATCGTCTGCGCCTTCCAGAGCGTCGGCAGCATTGCAGAATGCTTCGGCCAGAACGGTGTTCAGAGCGGTGTTGGGTGCTGCGATGGAGTCAGCGGAGCCGACCATACGGAACTCGAACCGGTTGCCGGTGAAGGCAAAGGGAGAAGTGCGGTTGCGGTCGGTGGCGTCCTTCTGGAACAGGGGGACGGTGGAGACACCGGTATCCAGGGTGCCGGCGGAGACGGCAGCGGAGCTGTCGCCGCTGACGATGTTGTTGACGATCTCCTCCAGCTGAGAGCCCAGGAAGATGGAGATGATAGCGGGAGGTGCTTCCTGACCGCCCAGACGGTGTTCGTTGCCTACGTCGGAGGCAGACTGGCGGAGCAGATCGGCGTGGTCGTCGATGGCGGCGATGACGCAGGACAGCACCAGCAGGAATTGCAGGTTGTCAGCGGGATGGTCGCCCGGCTCGAACAGGTTCTCGCCCAGGTCGGTGCCCACAGACCAGTTGTTGTGCTTGCCGGAGCCGTTGACGCCAGCGTAGGGCTTTTCGTGGAGCAGGCAGACCAGGCCGTGCTTGCTTGCCACCCGCTTCATGGTCTCCATGGTCAGCTGGTTCTGGTCAACAGCTACGTTGGCGGTGGCGAAGATGGGCGCCATCTCATGCTGTGCGGGCGCCACTTCGTTGTGCTGGGTGGCGGAGGTGATGCCGAACTTCCACAGCTCAATGTTCAGGTCGTGCATGAATGCACCAACCCGTTCGCGGATCTGGCCGAAGTAGTGGTCATCCAGCTCCTGCCCCTTGGGAGCGGGAGCGCCAAACAGGGTGCGGCCGGTGTAGATCAGGTCACGGCGCTTCAGGTACTTTTCACGATCAACCAGGAAGTATTCCTGTTCCGGACCGACAAAGGCGGTGACCTTCTTGGCGGCAGTGTTGCCGAACAGGCGCAGGATGCGGATGGCTTCCTTGCTGACCGCTTCCATGGAGCGCAGCAGGGGAGTCTTGCCGTCCAGGGCTTCGCCGGTGTAGGAGACAAAGACGGTGGGGATGCACAGGATGGTGCCGGCGGATTCTTCCTTGACAAAGGCGGGGGAGGTCATATCCCAAGCGGTGTAGCCACGAGCATAGGAGGTGGCGCGCAGGCCGCCGTTGGGGAAGGAGGAGGCGTCCGGTTCGCCCATGATGAGCTTCTTGCCGGAGAGCTGGAGCAGAACGTGACCATCCTCATCGGGGAGGGTCAGGAAGGCGTCATGCTTCTCTGCGGTGGAGCCGGTCAGCGGCTGGAACCAGTGGCAGTAATGGGTCGCACCCTTTTCCACAGCCCAGTTCTTCATGGCATCGGCCACCACATCAGCGGTTGCCATGCTGATCTGGCCGCCGTTCTCCATGGCGTTGACCACCTCAGCGTATACCTTCTTCGGCAGGCGCTCCTTCATGACCGCTCTGCTGAATACGTTGGAACCGAAAATTTCGGGGATCGTAGTCATAAAAATCTTCCACCCTTTCTTTTCATATAAAAACTAGATGAAACCATTATATTGAATCTGACGGGAAAAATCTACTACAGATACTACAAAAATAGCGACAAAGAGTGCTTGTCTGTGCAACTCCATTGTCGCTGGAAAGAAAGATACACGCCTTTGACCACTTTGTAGTGCCTGCGTTTCTTTTGATGGGGATAGAATACAACATTCGAAGGGAAAATGCAAGGACTTTTTCGCGGAAATTGCAAGAATGGACGGAGAAGGAGAAGGGGGAAAAGGGGAACTTTTTTATGGAATAGTGATAAAATAACCGGCAGAGCAGGGAGAATGTCGGCACAACTCTTGACAAGTTCAAATGGGGGTGTATACTTAAATCTGTACACGCTCCTGTGCAGACTGCTCATTTTGTGCAGCTTCCCACTGGCGTGGGATTCATTTTAACAGACAGGTTCCCCTTGGTTCTATAGCCAAAACTATGGCAGTGGGGGGGAAGGATAGATAAAAACCGACCAGAATGATACACATAGGGAGGATTGACAATATGAAAGTGAACAGCAACTATCAGAAATTGCCCGGCAGCTACCTCTTTTCCGAGATTGCCCGCCGTGTGGCCGCCTACTCTGCCGCACATCCTGACGCCAAGCTCATCAAGCTGGGCATCGGCGACGTCACCCGCCCCCTGCCCGCCGCAGTCATCGAGGCTATGCACAAAGCCGTTGACGAGATGGGCGCAGCGGAGACGTTCCGCGGCTATGGCCCGGAACAGGGCTATGATTTCCTGCGGGAAGCCATTGCCGCCCATGATTTCGCCACGCGCGGTGTGGATATCCAGCCCGATGAGATCTTCATCTCTGATGGCGCCAAGAGCGACTGCGGCAATATCGGCGACCTGTTCGATGTGGATAATAAAGTTGCGCTGTGCGACCCCGTCTACACCGTCTATCTGGACACCAACGCCATGAGCGGCCGTGCCGGTGAGTACGACGCCGAGACCGGTCGTTGGAGCAACATCTATTATATGCCCACCACCGCAGAAAATGATTTCGTCCCTGCCCTGCCCGAAGGCAAGGTGGACATCATCTACCTCTGCTCCCCCAACAACCCCACCGGCACCGTCCTGACCAAGGATCAGCTGAAGGTCTGGGTGGACTACGCCAACGCCAACGATGCCATCATCCTCTTTGACGCTGCCTATGAATCCTTCATCGTAGAGGACAACGTGCCCCACTCCATCTACGAGGTGGAAGGCGCTAAGACCTGCGCCATCGAGTTCCGCAGCTTCTCCAAGACTGCCGGCTTCACCGGCACCCGCTGCGGCTTCACCGTCGTCCCCAAGGAGCTGGTGCGGGAGGGCGCCAGCCTGAACGCCATGTGGAACCGCCGTCAGACCACCAAGTTCAACGGCACGGCCTACATCATCCAGCGCGGCGCAGAGGCTGTCTATAGTGAAGAAGGCCAGAAGCAGGTGAAGGAGAACATCGCCTACTATCAGAAGAACGCCAAGGCCATCAAGGAAGGGCTGAGCAAGGCTGGCCTGGAGGTCTACGGCGCAGTCAATTCCCCCTATGTCTGGGCAAAGACCCCCAACGGCATGGGCAGCTGGGAGTTCTTCGACCTGCTGCTGGAGCAGGCCAACGTGGTCACCACCCCCGGCGCAGGCTTCGGCCCCAGCGGCGAAGGGTATATCCGCATGACCGCTTTCGGTGACGCAGACCAGACCGTGGAAGCCGTGGCACGGGTGGCAGCGCTGCTGAAGAAGTAAGAGAATATACGGCAGGAACTGAATAAATATGCAGAAATGAGGCTCCGAAGAGATGGTTCTTCGGGGCCTCTTTTTTGTGTACTGTCCACAGAAATGGAAAAGGGGCTTGACAAAGTGACAACGGCGGTGGTATCCTACCCAAGGAAAAAGATGTCTTTAAGACGGTACAGCGCTGCCGACAAGGTGTCATTCATAACGAGTTTTGCTGTGGGGTTTTTGCAGGACGCCATGGCTTCACTATGACTGCACAAGCGCCTTGTCCTTTTGACAGGGCGTTCTTTTTTACCGGAGGGAACCGATGAGTGTGAAGGAAAAAGCCCACATCATGGACGAAGCCGCCATGGAACGGGCGCTGGTGCGCATTGCCCACCAGATCGTGGAGAAGAACCACGGTACAGAGCACCTCTGCCTGGTGGGCATCAAAACCCGTGGAGTGCCCCTGGCACAGCGGCTGGGCAGGAACATCTCCCGTTTGGAGGGAGTGGACATCCCCGTAGGGGAATTGGACATCACGCTATATCGGGACGATCTGAGCACCATCGCGGAAATGCCGGTGGTCAGCGGCACCCATGTGCCCTTCTCAGTGGAGGGGAGAACCGTGGTGCTGGTGGATGACGTCATTTTCACTGGCCGCACCGCACGAGCCGCTATGGAAGCGGTCATCGCCCTGGGTCGTCCGGCGAAAATCCAGCTTTTCGCCCTCATCGACCGAGGCCATGCGGAGCTGCCCATCAAGGCCAACTATGTGGGCAAGCACATCCCCACCGCCCGCCGAGAGATCGTCTCCGTAAAGGTGGCGGAGATCGACGGGGAAAATAGTGTGACCATTTGGAGTCGGGAGGAAACCGACTCTTGAATGATATAGCAAAGACCATCGTCTCTGTGAGCAACAAACAACGGAATCGAAACGAAAGAGAGAAGGAGAAAATCATGAGTAAAGAAAAACCCGTCATTGGGACAGAGGGCATCTATGATGCCAGAACGCTGGGCGCACCGAGAATGTTGGTGCTGGGCATCCAGCATATGTTCGCCATGTTCGGCGCCACCGTCCTGGTTCCCGTTTTGACCGGCCTGAGCGTCACCACCACTCTGCTGTTTGCCGGCCTGGGCACCCTGCTGTTCCACCTGCTGGCCAAGGGCAAAGTGCCCGCCTTCCTGGGCTCCTCCTTTGCCTTCCTGGCTGGCTATCAGGCCATCGCACCCAACAAAGAACCGGAGCTGCTCCCCTACGCCTGCGCCGGCGTGGCAGTAGCCGGTCTGCTCTACGTTATCCTGGCCGCGCTCTTCCGTGCCTTCGGCGCACAGAAGGTCATGCGGTTCTTCCCGCCCATCGTCACCGGCCCCGTTATCATCTGCATCGGTCTGACCCTGTCCTCCAGCGCCCTGAACAACTGCGCCAAGAACTGGCCCATCGCTCTGGTGGCCATCGTTGTGGTCATCGTCTGCAACATCTGGGGCAAGGGTATGATCAAGATCATCCCCATCCTGCTGGGCGTTGTCGCCTCCTATGTGGTGGCCGCTATTACCGGCAACGTGGACTTCACCCTGGTGGAAAAGGCTGCTTGGATCGGCTCTCCCGTTGAAATGGAACGCACCGTGTTCGCCCTGTTCGGCGACTGCGACACCAGCCTGCTGGTCAGTTCCATGATCACCATTGTCCCCCTGGCGCTGGCCACCATGATCGAGCACATCGGTGACATCTGCGCTATCAGCTCCACCTGCGAACGCAACTACCTGGCCGACCCCGGCCTGCACCGCACCCTGCTGGGTGACGGCCTGGCAACCACCCTGGCTTCCCTGTTCGGCGCTCCCGCCAACACCACCTATGGCGAAAACACCGGCGTCCTGGCTCTGTCCAAGGTCTATGACCCCCGCGTCATCCGCATCGCCGCTGGCCTGGCTGTCCTGCTCTCCTTCTCCCCCAAGTTCGGCGCTCTGGTCACTGTCATGCCCGCTGCTACCATGGGCGGCGTGAGCATGATCCTGTACGGCATGATCTCCGCCATCGGTGTCCGCAACGTGGTGGAGAACAAGGTGGACTTCACCAACTCCCGCAACGTCATCATCGCTGCCATCATCATGGTTCTGGCCATCGGTATCGCCTTCTCTAAGGCTGGCGCCATCGTCATCCCCGCAGGCAAAGCCACCATCAGCCTGTCCGGTCTGGCAGTTGCCTCCCTGGTGGGTATCATCCTCAACGCCATCCTGCCCGGCAAGGACTACGAGTTCGGCGTGGATGAGCAGGGGGATACCTCTGTGAACTTCAAGGTGTGATCGCATCGCTGGTGATCCCCGCATGATAATCTGAAAAAGAGCGAATCGAATCCGATTCGCTCTTTTTTTCGGGAGAATCGCCACTATTTTTTTCTAAAGTGATGTGTTAAAATAGCTCCCAGAAAGGAAGCGATACCCATGTCAGGAAAGGCGAAAGCCATTTGTTATATGATCTTTTCTGCTGGTAGTTTTGCGTGTATGAACGCATTTGTACGGTTAGCGGGAGATGTGCCCAGTGTGGAAAAGAGCTTTTTCCGCAACCTGGTGGCGGCCTTTGTAGCGCTGGTCATCTTACTGCGGGAGAAGCAGGGATTTGCCATCAAGAAAGGGCTGCTGCCCTACCATTTAGCACGATCTATTTTGGGCACCATCGGGGTTCTGTTCAACTTTTATGCAGTAGACCATCTGCTGCTCCCCAACGCCTCCATCCTCAACAAGATGTCTCCGTTTTTTGTGCTGCTCTTTTCCTTTATTCTCTTAAAGGAGCGGCTGACCCGATTCCAGATCGTGGCGGTGTTGACCGCCTTTATCGGGGCGCTGTTTGTGGTTCATCCCACCGTAGAGAATATGGTGCTGGTACCCTCTCTCATCGGCTTGACCAGCGGCATCGCCGCCGGCGGGGCGTACACGGTGGTGCGGATCCTGGGGCTGAAGGGGGAGCGCAGTCCGGTGATCGTGTTCTTCTTCTCGGTTTTCTCCTGCCTGGTGGTGGTGCCGTATCTGCTGTTCCACTTCCAGCCGCTGACCCTCCGGCAATTCCTCATGCTGGTGGGCGCTGGCGTGGCAGCCACCGGAGGGCAGTTCGGAGCGACGCTGGCCTATACCCATGCGCCTGCCAGAGAGGTTTCGGTGTATGACTATTCTATCGTGCTCTTTGCCGCCCTCCTGGGATACCTCCTCTTTGACCAGGTGCCGGATCACTGGAGCGTGATCGGGTATGTGCTCATCATCGGGGCGGCTGTGATGGTTTTCCTATATAACAACGACTACCCGCCCTTCCGGCATCACGCCGGAGGAGTGGAGCAGATGGAGGGGCTTCATGAGTGATTACCTGCATTTGAATGTCCAACCGGACGACTTGCGTGCCATGAGCAGTCTGGCGCTGGCTCATATGGGGGACGCAGTATACGAGATTTTGGCGCGGGGCTGGCTGTGTACCCAGGGACGTGCCACCTGCGGCAACCTGCACAAGGAGACCGTAGCGTTGGTGCGGGCGGAAGCCCAGGCGGCGGCAGTGGAGAAGCTCCTGCCCTGCCTGACCGAGGCGGAGTGCGCAGTCTACCGCCGAGGGCGGAACGCCCACGTCCACGCCATCCCCAAAAACGCCAGCCGAGGCCAGTACACCCGTGCCACCGGCCTGGAAGCGCTGTTCGGATGGCTCTACCTACAGGGACAGCTGGAACGCATCAACCAGCTGTTCGGTATCATCATGGAAGAAAAGGAGGGGTGAGGATATGCCGTTGGATGCCGCCTGCTTAACAGGGATTGTCCAGGAGTGCCGTCCTGCCGTGGAGGGCGCCCGTGTGGATAAGATCTTTCAGCCTGCCCGAGATGAGATCGTCCTGCTCCTTCGGGGCAATCAGGGCAACTGTAAGCTGCTGCTCACCGCCAACCCCTCTCATCCCCGCCTTCAGCTCACGGAAGGGAATCGGGAGAACCCGGTCAACCCACCCATGTTCTGTATGCTCCTGCGCAAATACCTGTCCGGCGCTCGGGTCATGGCTCTGCGTCAGCCGTCCATGGAGCGGATGGTGGATATGGAGTTAGAGACCACCAACGAGATGGGGGACAAGGTGCCCTGTCATCTGATCTTGGAGGCCATGGGACGCCGTGCCAACCTGATCTTGACCGATCAAACAGGGCGCATTGTGGATTGCCTGCGCCGCATCGACGGGGACTTGTCCCAGCTCCGACCCGTCCTGCCGGGGATGTTCTACCGGCAGCCCCCTCAGAGCCAGGGGAAACAGAATCCGCTGACGGTGGAACCGGATCAACTAAAAGAGCTGCTGCGCCAGGCGCCGGCGGAACAGGAGCTGACCCAGTGGATCTTGGATCACTTCATCGGCCTGTCCCCGCTGCTCTGCCGGGAGGTGGTCTACCGTGCCACCGGCGGGGTGGATACCCGATTCTGCGCGCTGCGGGAAGGACAGTTGGAGCGGTTCGCAGAGCGCTTTTTGAGCCTGTGCCAGACCATCCGTTCCGGCCGGTTCCAGCCGGTGGCGCTGTATCAGGCGGAAAAGCCCAAGGACTTCTCCTTCCTGCCCTTGGGACAGTACGAGCGGCTCTATCAGGTGCGGGAATTTCCTACCTTTGGCCAGATGCTGGACGCCTTTTACGGCGATCGGGAGCGGCAGGAGCGGGTGCGCCAGAAGGGGCAGGAGCTGCTGAAAACCCTCACCAACGCCCGTGATCGGGCGGCACGGAAGCTCCAGGCGCAGACCAAGGAGCTGGCTGCCACTGAAGGGCGGGAGCGCTGGCGGGAGCTGGGGGACATCATCACCTCCAACTTGTATCAGATGGAGCGGGGAAGAAAGACCCTCCATGTGGTGGACTACTACGACCCAGAGGGGAAGGAGATCGACATTCCCTTAGACCCATTGCTGACACCACAGAAAAACGCTGCCAAATATTATAAGAAGTACAACAAGGCCAAGACCGCCAGTGTTGTGCTGGCGCAGCAGTTGAAAAAGGGACAGCGGGAGCTGGACTACCTGGAAAGCGTGCTGGAGACGGTACAGCGGGCGGAAGGGGAACGGGATCTGGCGGAAATTCGCCAGGAGCTGGAGGAAAGCGGGTATCTGCGGGCGAAAAAGACCGGCAGGAAGCAGAAAAAAGTCCCCACCTCCAAGCCTTTGGAGTTCCGCAGCTCCGCTGGCCTGCGCATCTCGGTGGGGCGCAATCACTACCAAAACGATGCCCTCACCTGTCGTCAGGCGTATAAGAGCGACATCTGGCTCCACACCCAGAAAATCCACGGCGCTCACGTCATCCTGTGGGCCCAGGGACAGGAACCGGACGCCCAGAGCCTGACCGAGGCGGCCATGCTGGCGGCCTACTACTCCCAGGCCAAGGATGGCAAGAATGTGCCGGTGGACTACACACCGATCAAATACGTCCACAAGCCCAACGGCGCCCGTCCGGGCATGGTCATTTACACCACTTATCAGACCGCCTATGTGACGCCGGACGAGGCAGTGGTGAAGCGGTTGAAAGTAAAATAAAGCAAAAGACCAGCATCCGCAGACGGATGCTGGTCTTTTGTTATCCTTCCGATGGATGTACGCTCCGCAGCAGGTCTTCCGCGGAGACGCCATAGAGCTTGGCCAGCGCCAGCAGATTGGACGTGCTGGGGTCGGAGGCGCCGGACTCCCACTTGGACACCGCCTGGCGGCTGACGCCTAGGGATTCCGCTACGAACTCCTGGGTCATCTTGCACCGGGCACGCTCCTGCCTCAATGCTTCTCCCAGGGTCTTGGCTGTCTCCGCCTTCTCCTTGCGGACAGGGGCGGAGCGCAGGTATTTGCGCAGGGCTTTGATGAGCAGTACGATGAGGTAGATGATCAGGCCGAAGAAGGCGATGTCGATGAGGAGAACCACTGCAAAGGTGGCGAAGGTGAAGGTCATGGCCATGGTCGAGATTCCTTTGGGGGGTTATGGTTTGTCTTTGGGCAGGTCGTCTGCGGCGGTGAAGCGGATGCTGCCGTCGGCCTTTTTCTCGTAGGACATGGTGCAGGTGTAGGCGTCCAGGGTCAGAGAGGTGTCCGTCCGGCTGGTCTCATGGAGCAGCTGGAAGGTCACCTTGCCATCCCCTTGGTAGGTCAGTTCCGGGTTCGTTGCCGCAGTCGCTTGGATGCCGGAGATATGTGGGATTCCCTCTGTGTCCAGAAAGGCTGTATAAGTGAACTGCTCATCCGGGTCATCCTGGTCGTCGGTGAAGAGCACGACACCCGCCAGGCCATAGGCGCCGTCCGGCGCGGCGACACAGTCCAAGCACCGTCCAGTGGGCTTTGTCCGAGTTGTCGAGGAACAGGGCCCGCACCTCCGCGGCTGTCCACTCCTTTTGGATAGGAGCGGCCGAACTGGTCTGGGCGGGGGTGGAGCTGATGGCGGGAGTGGTCTGGCTGCCGCAGCTGGTCAGAGAGAGTAGCAGGGTCACGCTAAGTAAGATAGAATAGATTTTTTTCATCTGAATCACCTCAAAGATCGAATAGGGGCTGCCTGCTGGAGCAGGAGACTGATGACGAGGAAATCATAGCATGACTGGGCGGTTGCGGCAAGCAACTATGCCGCAACAATGGATTGCGGGATAAAAAATGTGCGCATTTGGGCTGGTTTTGTCACGCAGTCTTGCCGAACACGTTCAGCAGGATGAGCACCACGGCGAAGATCAGCAGGCACACGCCCACCGCCTTGTTGAGCTTTTTCAGGGGGGCGTTGTTGGCAAAGACGGCGGAGATCTCCGCTGCGATGAGGGTGGTGGCGATGCAGAGGAACATGACCCACAGGTTGGGCTTAGCGCCCAGGGCGAAGTGAGAGACAGCGCCAAACAGGGCGGTGAAGGACATAATGAACACACTGGTGCCGATGGCGGTTTTTAACTCAAAGCCCAGCACCAGGGTCAGCACCAGCAGCATCATGGCGCCGCCGCCCACACCAACAAAGCCGCAGATGAAGCCAATGATGGCGCCGAAGAAGATGGACTTGACAGCCCGTTGGGCGAAGGGGGTGTTGGCCATCTCGGTCTTGGAGGTCATGACCGGCCAGATGATGAATTTCAGGCCGATGGTACAGACCATGAAGATGGCAAAGTACTTCACGATGGTGTTGGGGGCGAACTGGCCGATGTAGCTGCCCACCAGGGTAAAGACCAGGATGGACAGGAGCAGTACCACACCGTTTTTTACGTCCAAATTCTTTCGCTTGGCATACGTCCAAGCGGAGATGGCAGAGGCGAGCACGTCAGAGGCCAGCGCAATGGTGACCGACTCATAGGCGGGCATATCGCAGAAGGTCATCAGCGCCGGTGCGATGATGAGGGCAGCGGAGAGACCGGCAAGGCCGGTGCCGATGCCAGCTCCAATGCCGGAGAGGATGGAGACGAGGACGGTGATGAACATGGGAAAGCGCCCCTTTCATGGTGGAGAAATATCGGTTGAAAATGGTTATGATGCGGTGGATACATTGTTACGATACCATGAACTGAGGGGAAAAGCAAGGGAGGGGGTGGATGGAAAAAGAGAACCACGGAACGTTTGGGGTAGGTGTTCCGTGGTTCCTCTTTAGAAATATACAGCATAGAGAAGGGAGAACCCCCGGCGAGGGTTCTCCCTCTTTTCAGCGGAGCTGAAAATTCACCCTCTCCTGCGCTTTTTTGCGCATGGGGAATTTCGGCATCTGCGGATGCCGACCAGGGGCTTTGCCCCCTGGACCCCACTTCCTTTTCTTCAGAGAAGATAAAGGAAGCGAAAAGAAGCTAAAGGCGCTGCGCGGCTTGAGCTCCGAAAACGGTTTTAAATTCCGGGCTTCCCACCCCGTGTGGGGCTGGGCTGGTCTTTGAGCCAATTTGGCCTGGATCGGATGCGGATACCGGACACGATGCCCATGGTCACATACATGGTCATAATGGACGACCCGCCGTAGCTGAAGAAGGGCAGGGTGATGCCGATGACCGGCAGGACGTACAGGCACATTCCAATGTTCAAGGTCACCTGGGCGATGAGCATTCCGGCATAGCCGATGCATACATAGGAGGAGAACTGGTCGCCGGCGGTAGAGGCGATATACAGACAGCGCAGGATGATGGCGCACAGGAGCAGGATCACCGCTAATGCGCCCACCAGCCCCAGTTCTTCCGTGATGGAGGAGAAGATGAAGTCGGTGTGCCGCTCCGGCAGGGCGGAGGAGTATTTGGCCTGCACCAGGGAGCCGTTCATAAAGCCCTGCCCAGTCAGGCCGCCGGAGCGGACGGCCAGATAGGAACGAGTCTGCTGGAAGCCTACCCCCAAGGGGTCGGCATCATGGTCGAAGCAGATGAGCAGGCGGGCACGCCAGCGGTTGTCAGCGGGCAGGAATTTGATGATGCCGAAGATGCCCAGGGCACAGATGCCCAGACCGGCGACAAACCAACGCTTGTATATTCCCGCCGCCCAGATCATAAAGATAAAGATGAACACATAGATGAGGGCGGAGCCTGCGTCACTGGAGATGACGAAGATCAGGCCGCAGAAGTAGAGCAGTACCCCCACCAGCCTGGCCACTGAGGGCACTTCACTCAGCTCCTTAGGATTTTTAAATTTCAGCAGCATCTGCGCCAGGAGCATGGTGAAGAAGAGCTTGACGATCTCCGCCGGCTGGATGTTGAAGGGGATACCGGGGATGGAGAGCCATGCTCGGTTGCCGCCGATGTCCCTGCCCAGGGGAGTGCGCAGGAGCAGGATAAAGAAGGTGCATCCAGCCACGACCCAGCGCCATTTGTCCACGAGGAGTTGGATGTTGAACTGGGAGACTACGAAGTACAGGACGATGCCGATGCACATGGCGATGGCCTGCTTGATGGGCATGGAATGGTACTCGGCCTTCCAGCGGGTTGCGGAGTAGATCATGGCAAGACCGTACAGATTGGCGGTCAGGCACAGACCCAACAGCACATGGTCAGCCTGCCGCAGGGCATCTACGATCAGATCCCGAATGGCGGACATTGCATCACCTCAATTCTTTCAAACAATTTCCCCTTATTGTACCATCAAACCCGATGGGTGTAAACCGTTTTGCATCTGGGAAGGAAACGTGATATAATAAGACATTCAAGAATCACCTTGGGAGGAAGGACAGCACCATGACCTATGTGACCAACAGTCCGGCGGAGACGGAAGCCCTGGGACAGCGCCTGGCGGAAACGCTCCAGCCCGGTGATGTGATCGCCTACACCGGCGACCTGGGGGCGGGCAAGACCGCCTTCACCCGTGGCCTTGCCCGTGGCTTGGGCATCACGGAGCGCATCACTTCCCCCACCTTTACCATCGTCAACGAGTACCTGGGCGGTCGGCTGCCCCTGTTCCACTTTGATATGTACCGGCTTGGCTCCTCCGAGGAGCTGTATGAGATCGGCTGGGAGGACTACCTGGCTCGGGGCGGCGTGTGCGCCGTGGAGTGGAGCGAGATCGTGGCGGATGCGTTGGAGGAACCTTGTATTCGGGTGGATATCCGCCAGGGTGAGACAGAAAATCAGCGGAAGATCACCGTAGAGGGGGGGAAAGGACTGTGAAAATTTTGGCATTGGAATCCTCTGCCAAGGCAGCGTCGGTCTGCCTGTGGGAGGACGGCGTATTGCTGGCGGAGAGCTATCAGAACAGCGGCCTGACCCACAGCCGCACCCTATTGCCCATGTGCCAGACCATGCTGGACAACTGCGGACACCAGCTGTCCCAGGTGGACGTCATCGCTGTGGCCAGCGGCCCCGGCTCCTTCACGGGGCTGCGCATCGGCTTGTCCACCGCCAAAGGATTGGCCTGGCCGCGCCAGCTGCCCTGTATCGGGGTGTCCACGTTGGAGGCTATGGCCTGGAATTTGGCACACATGGACGGGGTCATCTGCTGCGCTATGGACGCTCGGCGGAAGCAAGTATACAACGCCCTCTTTGAGGCCGAGGACGGACAGCTGACCCGACTGACGCCAGATCGGGCGATTTCCCTGGCGGAACTGTTCCACGGAGAGAACGGAGAAAAAAGACCGCAAATTCTAGTTGGAGATGGGGCGGAACTGTGCTATAATGATGCGAGCCCTTTGGGGCTTCCTGTGCGTTTGGCCCCTCCGCACCTGCGGCACCAGCGTGCCAGCGGGGTCGCCCGTGCCGCATGGGAGCAGATTCAGCGTCTGGGGGAGGAAAACCTCCCATCCGCCGCAGCGCTGCAAGCCAACTACCTGCGCCTGTCTCAGGCAGAGCGGGAACGGCTGGAGCGGATGAAGCAGGCGGACGGCCAGGGCTGAAGGCGATTGTTTTGCGTTTTTCAGGATAGAGAATTGGCAGCACCCAATGGCGGGGGATAGAACGCCCTGCCCGAAGATAGAAAAGGAGAAACAAAACCATGGGTAATAACATTCATATTTTGAACCACCCCCTGCTCCAGCATAAGCTGAGCATCCTGCGGGATGAGCATACCGGCACCAACGAATTTCGGAAGGTCGTTTCCGAGATCGCCAGCCTCATGACCTATGAGGCCACCCGTGACCTGCCCACTCGTGATGTGGATGTAAAGACTCCAGTGGATGTGGCACACTGCAAGGTGCTGGCCGGCAAGAAGATCGCCATCGTCCCCATCCTCCGTGCCGGTCTGGGCATGGTGGACGGCGTGCTGGAAATGCTGCCCACTGCCAAGGTCGGTCACATCGGCCTGTATCGTGATCCGGAGACCCTGGATCCTGTGGAATACTACTGCAAGATGCCTCAGGACATCGCAGAGCGGGATATTCTCATCGTTGACCCCATGCTGGCCACCGGCGGCAGCGCTTCCGCTGCTATCGACTGCATGAAGAACTACGGCTGCAAGAGCATCAAGATGATGAACATCATCGCCGCTCCCGAAGGCGCAGAGCGTATCAGCAAGGAGCATCCCGATGTAGATGTGTATGTGGCTTCCATGGACCTGTACCTGAACGACCACGGCTACATCGTCCCCGGCCTGGGCGATGCTGGCGACCGGATCTTCGGTACCAAGTAAGAGAGAGAATTTAGATTGCGTAGAGAGGGTGAAATGATGCACCGATTCCTCACTGACGAGGAACCGGCGGGTCATTTCACCCAATTTGCAGGCGGCCAACCAGAACAACAAGCATTAGGAGGAACACAATATGTGTGGTATTGTCGGTTTTATCGGTGAGCAGGAAGCCGCTCCCATCCTGTTGGAGGGGCTGGCTCGCATGGAATACAGAGGATATGACTCAGCGGGTCTGGCAGTGCTGGACGCAGGAAAAGGGCTCCAGGTGGTCAAGGCGAAGGGCCGCTTGAAAGTGCTGAATGAAAAGGTGGACGGCGGCAAAAAAATGTTTGGCACTGTCGGCGTAGGGCACACCCGCTGGGCGACTCACGGGGAGCCGTCTGATGCAAACTCTCACCCTTTGCTCAGCGATTCCGGCCGCATTGCAGTGGTGCACAACGGCATCATTGAAAATTACATGGAGATCAAAGAGTTCCTACAGGAGAAAGGTGTCGTGTTCCACTCGGATACGGATACCGAAGTGGTGGCGCAGCTGCTGGACTACTACTATCGGGGAGACATCCTGGACGCCGTCCAGAAGGTACTCCACCGCATCGAAGGCTCCTACGGCTTGGGCATCATCTGCTCCGAGCATCCAGAGCAGCTCATTGCCGCCCGAAAGGACAGTCCTCTGGTGCTGGGCTACGGCGATGGGTTCAACATGATGGCCAGCGACGTGACCGCCCTCATTAAGTACACTCGGGACGTGTCCTACATGGAAAACGGCGAGATTGCCGTCCTTACCCGCCGGGGCATCCAGGTCTATAACCTCCTGCTGGAACCGGTGGAAAAGGAACATTCCACGGTGGATTGGGACATTTCCGACGCCGAAAAGGGCGGTTATGAGCACTTTATGTTCAAGGAGATCATGGAGCAGCCCGAGGCCATCCGTAAGACCATCACCCCCCGCATCAAGGACGATCGGGTGGTGCTGGATGACATCGACCTGAGCGCGGACTATGTGAAGAATATCTCCAAATTCTACATTATCGCCTGCGGCTCCTCGTATCATGTGGGCATGGTGGGCAAATATGTCCTGGAAAAAATGCTCCGCAAGCCGGTGGAGGTGGCGCTGGCCTCCGAGTTCCGCTATTGCTCCCCCATTGTGGACAAAAACACCTTGGTCATCGTCATCAGCCAGTCCGGCGAGACGTTAGACACCATGGAAGCCCTTCGGGAGGCCAAGCGGCTGGGCGGGCGTACCCTGGCCATCGTCAACGTGGTGGGCAGCTCCATCGCCAAGGAAGCGGATGACGTCATCTACACCTGGGCGGGGCCCGAGATCGCCGTGGCCACCACTAAGGCGTACTCCACTCAGCTGGCGGTGCTGGATCTGCTCTGCCTGTACCTGGCTGACCTGCTGGGGAGCATTGCGCCGGAGGAATACACGGAGATTTTGACGGAATTGACTCGAATTCCGGACAAACTAAAGGAAGTCCTGGAGCAGAAGGAACGCATCCAGCAGTATGCCTCCCAGTTCTTCAACCACGACTCCATTTTCTTCATCGGCCGCAACCTGGACTATGCCATTGGCCTGGAAGCGTCTCTGAAGCTGAAGGAGATCTCCTACATCCACTCCGAAGCCTACGCAGCCGGTGAGCTGAAGCACGGCACCATCTCCCTCATCGAGCAGGGCACCCTGGTCATCGCTCTGGCTACCTACGGGCAGCTGTTCGACAAGGCGGTGAGCAACATGATCGAGGTGCAGAGCCGCGGCGCAACGGTGCTGGGTCTGACTGACACCACCCACGAGGAAGCGTTGGGCAAGCACGCCGATGCCATCATCACTGTGCCGGAAACCCATCCGCTGCTGATGCCCTCCTTGGCTGTGGTGCCTATGCAGCTGTTCGCCTATTATGTGGCGCTGGCGCGTGGGTGCGATATTGACAAGCCCAGGAATCTGGCCAAGTCGGTCACGGTGGAGTGAGAACCGACCTATCATAAGGAATACAAAAGGGAGAACCCACTCAGGGTTCTCCCTTTGCTATGCGCACCCTGCCGGTTACAGCCCGATGGCGTCCGTCAGGTCTTCCATCACGTCGGACACTGCCTTGATGGTCTTGCCCACCTTACTCTTAGCCAGGACGTGCTTCCGCTTGCCGTGCATGGCCATGCCCAGAGCAACGCCCACGCTGATGCCCAGGCCGACGCCTCTTGCAAAGGGAATCTGTTTCATTCCAATCCGCCTCCTTTTTTGGTTGTCACCGTTAGTATGGCTGGTTTTGCGGAAAATTACGATGAAGTTTCTGGTATTTCTTGCGTTTTGCGCCCCCTTGGGGTATCATGTAACTTAGTATACTTATAAGCACCATTCAGTTGACAGAATAGGGAGGAAGCATGAAGCTGCTCATCCAACAGGGTCAACTCATCGACCCTAGCCGGACATATGCCGGCCAGTATGACATTTTAATTGAAAACGAAACGATTGCAAAAATCGCCCCTCACATCACTCCGACTGAGGACTGCATCTGCATAGATGCCGCCGGTCTTTGCGTGGCGCCGGGGCTCATCGACCCTCATGTTCACCTCCGTGACCCCGGGCAGACCGAGAAGGAGGACATCCAGACCGGCACTGCTGCCGCCGCCGCCGGCGGCTTTACTGCCATTGCCTGTATGCCCAACACCAAACCGGTGGTGGACACGCCGGAGTTGGTGCAGTATGTGCTGGAGCGAGCGGAAACAGTGGGTTCTGGTGTCCGCGTCCTGCCCATCGCAGCGGTGACGGCGGGACAGAAGGGGGAGAAGTTGAACGACTTCGCCGCCTTGAAAACCGCCGGTGCGGCGGCGCTCTCCGACGACGGTGTGCCCATCATGAGCGCCACCCTCATGCGGGAAGCCCTGAAACAGGCCAGCGCCTGGGGCATGACCATTCTCTGTCACGAGGAGGACAAGGACATGGTAAAGAACTATGCCGTCAACGAGGGAGAGATTTCCAAACAACTGGGCATCCCCGGCCGTCCCGCCATTGCGGAAGAACTGATGGTCATGCGGGATGGGATGCTGGCGTTGGAGACCGGCGTGCCCCTGCACTTCTGCCACATTTCCACCGCTGGCAGCGTGGAGATCATCCGCCAGCTGAAGGCTCACGGCGCACCGGTCACGGCGGAGACTTGTCCCCAGTATTTCACCCTGACCCAGGACGCCATTTTGAAAAAAGGTTCCCTGGCACGGGTCAATCCGCCCCTGCGCACCCAGGCGGATGTGGAGGCCATCTTAGCCGGCCTTCAGGACGGTACATTGGATTGTATCGCCACCGACCACGCACCTCATACGGCAGCGGAAAAGGCCAGGGGGCTGACCGAAGCGCCCAGCGGCATGGTGGGCTTGGAGACGGCGCTGGCGCTGACGCTGACCAAGCTGTACCATGAAGGATACCTGACATTGGAGGAGATTGCTGCCAAAATGAGCATGAATCCGGCTAAGGTTTTGGGTCAGAAGTGGTCTGGCCTCACCCCTGGCGGACGGGCAGATCTGGTGCTCTTTCAGCTAGACGAAACATGGACGATTCAACCGGAAACCTTCCGTTCTAAGGGGCGCAACACTCCCTTCGGCGGGATGGAAGTGCAGGGGAGAAACGCTTATACCATCGCCGGAGGCAAGATCATTTACCGGCGAGATGAGGATAGAAAGGATGGGAACAACGATGTCCTTTGACAAACTGCAAGACAGAATTTTGAACCTGAAAAACCCCACCGTGGCTGGTTTGGACGCCCGGTGGGATTATGTACCGCCCCACATTCAGGCGGAGAAAATCGCCCAATATGGGCAGACCCGCAAGGCGGCGGCAGAAGCCATCTATACCTTCAACTGTGGACTCATGGATGCCCTCTGCGACATCGTCCCCGCCGTGAAACCCCAGTCCGCCTACTACGAAAACCTGGGCTGGGAGGGGATGGAGATGCTGGAACGCACCATCCGTTACGCCAAAGGAAAGGGCTTCTACGTCATCGCCGACATCAAGCGAGGGGACATCGGCAGTACCGCCACCGCCTATGCCGAGGGCTGGCTGGGCAAGACTGTGGTGGGAGATGTGACCTTGCCTGGGTTTGACGCCGACTGCGTGACTGTCAACGGCTACATGGGCAGCGATGCGGTAAAACCCTTCTTGACCGTGGCGGAAGCTGAGAACAAGAGCTTGTTCGTGCTGGTGCGCACCTCTAACCCCTCCGCTGTGGATTTGCAGGATCGGGAGATCAATGGCCGGAAGGTATACACGGTCATGGGCGACCTGGTAGAGCAGTGGGGCGAAGGGAGCCGCAGTGCCCAGTACGGCTTCAGTCGGGTAGGTGCCGTCACCGGCGCCACCTATCCGGAGGATCTGCGCAAGCTGCGCCAGCAGATGCCCCACACCTTTTTCCTGGTGCCTGGCTACGGCGCCCAGGGCGGCACGGCAGCGGACGTGGCCAACGCCTTCCATGCAGGGGGCAAGGGTGCCATCATAAATTCTTCCCGCGGGATTATGTGTGCTTGGAAAAAGACCGGTCAGAACGGTCTGGACTACCAGGAAGCCGCCCGTCAGGCGGCGCTGGATATGCGGGAGGACATCTGCGCTTATACCACCATCGGTGATTGAGAAAGGGGAGTAAAATGCCCATTCAAAAACAGTGTGAAATTCGAGAAATGAAACCGCTGACGGCGGATATCTTCTCTATGGTATTGGATGCCGGAGAGATGGCAAGCGCTGCCCAGCCCGGACAGTTCGTCCATATCCGCTGCGGCGAAGGACACCTGCTTCGCCGTCCCATCTCCATCTGCGATGCCTGGGAGGACAACCTGCGCATCGTCTTTCAAGTCCGTGGGACGGGGACGGATTGGCTGGCAAAGCGAACTGTTGGAGAGCGCTTGGATATCCTGGGCCCCTTGGGCAACGGCTTTGACCTGTCCGGCGACAAGCCCATTCTGCTGGTGGGCGGCGGCATCGGCACCGCACCTATGTGCTTTGCAGCCCGCCTGCTGGGCAACCGGTGCCAGGCAGCCTTTGGCTTCCGTTCCCAGGATGGCGTCATCCTGGCGGATGAGCTGGCGGCGGCAGGCGTGCCCGTCACTGTGACCACTGAGGACGGCTCCTGCGGCGAAATCGGTCGGGTGGATCAGGTGGTGCAGCGGCTGCTGCGGGAAAATCCCAACCTGACCGTGCTGGCCTGTGGCCCCACCCCCATGCTGAAGGCGATCTCCGCCGTGACGGCGGGGGAGGGGAGTGGTTGTCAAGTCTCTTTGGAGGAACGGATGGCCTGTGGCTTGGGCGCCTGTTTGACCTGTTCCTGTAAAGTGAAAGGACATTACAGACGGGTTTGCAAGGACGGCCCTGTGTTCCGAAGTGAGGAGGTAGAGTGGGATGAATAAGGTGCGCCAACAGGTGAATTTTGCTGGTATATCAATGAAAAATCCCGTTGTAGTGGCCTCTGGCACCTACGGGTTTGGTCGGGAATACGGTCAGTTCTACGACCTGAGTGAACTTGGGGGCATCTGCTGTAAAGGACTTACACTTGCCCCAAGGGAGGGCAACCCACCCCCTCGTGTGGCCGAAACCCCCATGGGAATCCTGAACTCCGTGGGGCTTCAGAACCCTGGCGTGGACGAATTTATCGCCCAAGAGCTGCCGGAACTACGGAAACATGACGTGAAGATCATCGCCAACATCTCTGGCAACACTCCGGAGGAGTACGGCATCCTGTGCCAGAAGCTCAGCGATGCTGGGGTGGACATGATCGAGGTCAACGTCTCCTGTCCCAACGTCAAATGCGGCGGCTTGCAGTACGGCGTGGTGCCGGAGATGACCGCGGAAGTGACCGAGGTGGCGAAGAAACATTCCGCTGTGCCGGTCATGGTCAAGCTCTCCCCCAATGTCACCGACATCACCGCCATTGCAAAGGCGGTGGAATCTGCCGGTGCGGATGCAGTGTCCCTTATCAACACTGTCCGTGGGATGCGGATTGACGTGAACACCCGCCGTCCCATTTTGAAGATGAATACCGGCGGCCTGTCCGGCCCTGCTGTCCTGCCCATCGCCGTGCGGATGGTGTGGGAGGTGGCCAATACGGTCAGCATCCCTGTGCTGGGAATGGGCGGCATTGCCACCGGCGCAGACGCCGCTGAGATGATGCTGGCCGGCGCTTCCGCTGTGGCGGTGGGGACGGCGAACTTTGTTGATCCCTACGCCCCCTTGCAGGTGCGGGATGAGCTGGCGGCTATTGCCCAACGGCAGGGGCTGAGATCGGTCACAGAGCTGACCGGAGGCGTCTTGCCTTGGTAAAATAGCGTTGTCATTATGTCAATGAAGCAGAGATAGAAAAGAAGTGTTTTTATGACCAGAATTTACATCATCCGCCATGCGGAGGCGGAGGGAAATCTATACCGGCGCATCCATGGTCAATATGATAGCTTGGTCACCCCCTTAGGGTACCGGCAGATTCAAGCGCTGGAGAAACGGTTCCAGGACATCCACTTGGATGCGGTCTATTCCAGCGACCTGTTCCGCACCCAGACCACCGCCAAAGCCCTCTATCTGCCCAAGGGGCTGCCCTTGCAGCTGGAACCAGGGCTGCGAGAGATCTCCATGGGGGATTGGGAGGACGACACCTGGGGCGGTGCGGCACGGAAATACCCGGAGCAGATGGCCTATTTCTCCGGCGGAAACACCCACTACACCTCCATGGGCGGTGAGAGCTTTCAAGAGTTGCGAGAGCGGGTGGTGGCCACCTATTACCGGCTGGCGGCAGCCAACGATGGTAAGACCATCGCCTGCGTCAGCCACGGGGAGGCCATCCGGACGGCGGTGAACGCCTTCTATGGCTGCCCTTTGGAGGAGATGCACAACATGATCCCCAGCGATAACACAGCGGTCAGCTGTGTGGAGATCGAGGGGGAACAGGCCAAGGTGATCTTCTACGGGGACGGCGCGCACCTGACGCCGGAACTGTCCACCCTGGGCAAACAGACCTGGTGGCGGGAACCCAAGGAGAAGGCTGCCATTGAGAACCAGAATATCTGGTATCGTCCTTGGGAACCGACGGCGGAGCGGGAGTTGTATGAGCGCTACCGTCGGGAGGCTTGGATCGGCGTCCACGGTGACGAGCCTTGCCCCATGGAGCAGTTCTATCAGGCGGCGAAGGCGTCCAGTGAAGCGGACGCCAAAGCGGTCATGGTGGCCATGAATGGGGAGGAGATCGCAGGGCTGCTGCAAATGGACTTGGAACGATACGCAGAAGCCAACGCCGGATACATTCCCTTCTACTATATGAACCAAAAATTCCGCCATCACGGCTTGGGTATCCAGCTCATTGGCCAGGCTGTGTCCACCTTCCGTCCCATGGGACGCACCAAGCTCCGCCTGCGGTGCAGTCCGGACAATGACCTAGCCCAGCGGTTTTATCTGCGCAACGGGTTCACCGACATCGGGCCGGCTACGGACAGCGCAGTTCCGCTGCGGCTGATGGAGAAAGAGATCGGGTATCCGGTATGAGCGGAAAGAAACAGGTCGATCAAAATCCCTTCCTGCCCGTGTCCAAGGCGGATATGGAGGCCCGTGGTTGGGATTGGTACGACTTCTTGATCATCAACGGCGACGCCTATGTAGACCACCCTTCCTTCGGCGGGGTGGTCATCGCGCGCACCTTGGAGGCGGAGGGGTATCGGGTGGCGCTGTTGCCCCAGCCGGACTGGCACAGTGCGGATGCATTTCGTGCCATGGGGAAACCCCGACTGGCGGTCATGCTCTCCTCCGGCAACCTAGACTCCATGGTAGCCCATTACACCGCAGCAAAAAAGCGCCGCCGCCAGGATGCCTATTCCCCCGGTCATCAGACTGGCTTGCGGCCAGATCGGGCGGTGATCGTCTATGCCAATCGGGTGCGGGAAGCCTTTTCGGACATACCCCTCATCATTGGTGGTCTGGAAGCCTCTCTGCGGCGATTTGCTCACTATGACTACTGGAGCGGCCAGGTGCGCCGAGCGATCTTGTTTGACGCCAGAGCGGATCTGCTCATTTACGGCATGGGGGAGGCGGCCACGTTGGAGATTGCCGCACAGCTCAACGCCGGTGTGCCGGTCAGTGACATCACCACCGTCCGAGGCACCAGCTTCGCCGCAAGGGAACGGGAAGCCTGTGTGTATCCCTGGGTGGAGGTGCCCTCTTATGAAGAAGTGAAGGCGGACAAGATGGCTTACGCCAGAGCCAACCAGGTGGAGTACGAGGAGCACGACCCGGTGCGGGGCAAGGCCATCTTGCAGAAGCACGGGAACCGGTGGCTGGTGACCAACCCGCCCCAGATGCCCCTGTCCACCAAGGAGCTGGATCGCATCGCAGAGCTGCCCTATGTGCGAGAACCGCACCCTATGTACGATGCTATGGGCGGCGTGCCGGCCATTGAGGAGGTGCGTTTTTCGGTCACTCATAACCGTGGGTGCATCGGCGGCTGTAACTTCTGTGCCCTGGCCTTTCATCAGGGTCGGATGATGACCTGCCGCAGTCACGAGAGCGTTATCCGAGAGGTCACAGCGCTGACCCATCACCCTGGATTTAAGGGCTACATCCACGATGTAGGCGGCCCTACGGCCAACCTGCGCCACCCAAGCTGTAAGAAGCAGTTGAAGGAGGGAGTCTGTGCCAAACGGGTGTGTCTGGCGCCCAAGCCCTGTCCCAACCTGGATGCGGATGAGTCCGATTATGTGGCGCTGCTGCGGAAGCTGCGAAAGATTCCTGGCATCAAAAAGATCTTCATCCGCTCCGGCATCCGCTATGACTATATGCTCTGTGACAAACGGGACACCTTCTTTCGAGAGCTGGTACAGTACCATGTGTCCGGCCAGTTGAAGGTGGCGCCGGAGCACTGCATCAATTCGGTGCTGGACTATATGGGCAAGCCCCATATCGAGGTCTATGAGCGGTTCCAGCAGAAGTACAATGCGCTGAACAAAAACGCTGGGAAAAAGCAGTTTTTGGTACCTTATTTGATGTCCTCCCACCCGGGCAGCACCTTGCAGGATGCGGTGGCGCTGGCGGAGTACCTGAACGCCAGCCACCGGCTGCCGGAGCAGGTGCAGGACTTCTATCCGGTGCCCGGCTGCCTGTCCACCTGTATGTACCACACGGGCATCGACCCGCGCACCATGAAACCGGTGTATGTAGCCACCGATCCCCACGAGAAAGCCCTTCAGCGAGCCTTGCTTCAGTGGAAGGTGCCGGAAAACTGGAAGCTGGTGCGGGAAGCGCTGCAAAAGGCAGGGCGAGAGGATCTGATCGGGTTTGACGCCCGGTGCTTGATCCGGCCGTATCCGCCCAGACCGAAGAAAGGCGGAGAAAAGGGGATCGAAAAGCGGCAGAAGGGGAAGAAACCGACTGGCGCAGAGAAATCCACAGGGCGTGTGAAGAAAAAAGTGAGGAAACTAGATAAAAAAAGTCGAGGATAACCTGCTATCTTATATGTAAAATAAGGGAGAGCTTTGTTGTGTAGGTCTAATCACAACAAAGCTCTCCCCTTTATGTATTTCTTAATTATAATATGTAATGTGCGAGCTAAATGCTACCAGTGGATATTGCTATAGTAATTGTTCCAGTCAAAATTATCGGCGTGGTTTTGGTTTTTATATACAGAAACTTCAAAGCTTCTATGTGGGGTTATTGTCTCAATCGAAGTTATTTGATGGTCAATAATGGTATTGTTCTTATCCATAATTGAAAACTCAAAGGTGGTGTCATAGGTGTACTTTGTATTGTTGGTAAATTTGAACGTTAGGTGATCGCTAAAGTAAGTACATCTATTTTCCATATTTTTTGCTTGCAAAGCAATATCATTATCAATTTCTTTGTATGCATTATAAAGCTTTTTTTGGGCTTCAAATCCTGAAATATATATACCAACAAATTCAGCATTTTCTGATAAAAAATTGTAAGAGCTATAAAGTTTATTTAAAACTTCGTAGCAATATACAGTTCCACGAAGCCGTTTAATATCACCGTCAGAAGGAAGCTTTTCACTCAGTGATTCTAACTGCAGATTGAGCCCTTTAATATACTTTTGGGCCAAATTTTTAAGCTTTTTGTCGTAAAAAGGTTGATGAATGAAATCCTTAATATAGGCTAACTCCGTGTTGGCTAAAATATCTAACTTAGAGGAATTTGGTTGCCTTATTCTCCATAAAATGGAGTTTTCAATAGCTTTTAAAAAATCTTCATCTACTTTTTCATCTTGGCGCTTGTCTAGAGATTCATTGGCCATTGTATAGCTATTGATGGAGCTATAATTTGGACTATTCCCACTACAGGCTGAAGATATTAAAAGTATTAATAAAGAAACAAAAATAAAAATTTTTCTCATTCGTTTATCATCCCAATACCTTTTTGTAATAAAAATATACATAAATATTTTACTATAAAAAGGATATTTAGTCAATGCAACAGTAACAAAAAGCCCCTAAATTAAAATATAAGAAATTTGTTCAGGGTATTTGGTTAAAGTGACTACTTCTTCATCGATGACTTCCCCTGGCTCAAGAAGTGATCGCACCACTCGCACAGGGGACAGAGCTCACACTTGGCCGTCCGAGCGGTACACACCGCCCGTCCGTGGAGCACCAATCGGTGGCAGAAGTCGTTGGATTCCTCCGGCGGCAGCACTTCCCGCAGCTGCTTTTCCACCTTTATCGGGTCTTTTGTCCCGTCGGTCAGGCCCAGGCGGCCGGAGATGCGGATGCAGTGGGTGTCTGCTACCACGCAGCCTGGTTCGTGGAAGATGTCGCCCCGAATGAGGTTGGCGGTCTTGCGGCCGATGCCGGGGAGTTTTAACAGATCGTCCATGGCACGGGGAACTTTGCCTCCGAAGTCCCGCAGCAGCATTTGAGCGCAGCCCACCAAATCTCGGCTCTTGCCGTTGTAGAAGCCGCAGGAGTGGATGTATTCGGCCACCTCCTCCGGAGTGGCCTCTGCAAAGGCTTCCAGGGTGGGGAAGCGCTGGAACAGGGCGGGGGTGACCTTGTTCACTCGGGCATCGGTACACTGGGCGGACAGGCGGACGGAGAACAGCAGTTCATAATCTTTTTGGTATTGCAGGGAACAGATGCCATCCGGGTACAGTGCTTTCAGCCCGTTGACGATGGCGCGTGCCTCCTCTTTGGTCTTCATGGCGTGTTCCTCCTGTGATAAAGTCACCATTGATTGTAGCATAAAACAGGGGGCGGGGAAACCCGTGTTTCTGAATTTGAAATGGTTGACAAGTTTGGTGGGATGCACTATACTGAGAATAAAGCAAGGGCGCTACCGGCAAAACGGTTAGCCCCCCTGAAAAGTTGCTTTATAAGAAATAACCGCTCAAGGTGAAGGCTGAGCGGTTACTTCTTTATGTTCCATGCAGCAATGAACAGGCCGACAAGGCCGATCAGAAGCATCGTATACACAAAAATGATAAAAAGCAGTGCAAGCAGCACGAGAAAAAGTCTGGGATGAACTCCCAGACTTTTTTGGTACATTGCATGAGAAAAAACGGAATATTCTACAATGCTCATCCCTTTTCCCACGTCATAAAATGTGGTAAAATAGACGCAAGTACGAAGGAAAGGAGGCGGCACAGATGCAGTACCGTCCGTTGGCCGATGAAATTCGGCCGCAGACCTTGGAGGACGTGGTGGGGCAGAGCCACATCCTGGGCAAGAACGGGGTTTTGCGCCGCATCATCGAGAGCGGTCAGGTGCCCAACATGGTCTTTTTCGGCCCGTCCGGCACCGGCAAGACCACAGTGGCCAACATCATCGCCAACCAGACCCACCGCACCCTGCACCGGCTCAACGCCACCACCGCCTCCATTGCGGACATTCGGGAGGTCATCGCTGATGTTGACACCTTGCTGGCGCCCAACGGGGTGTTGCTCTACCTGGATGAGATCCAGTATTTCAATAAAAAGCAGCAGCAGTCCCTGTTGGAGTTCATGGAGAACGGCAAGATCACCGTCATCGCTTCCACCACGGAGAACCCCTACTTCACCATTTTCAATGCCGTCCTCTCCCGCTCCACCGTCTTTGAGTTCAAACCGGTCACGCCCCAGGAGGTTCGACCGGCGGTAGACCGTGCCTTCCGGCTGTTGGAGGAGCGCAGCGGCGTGACCATCCAGGCATCGGACGATGTGCGGGATTACCTGGCCACCGCCTGCGGCGGCGATGTGCGCAAGGCCATCAACGGGGCGGAGCTGCTCTGTGCCGCTGGCCAGCAGGTGGACGGCGTGGTGACGGTGACCTTGGAGGACGCCGAATTGGTGGGACAGAAGTCTGCCTTCCGCTATGATCGGGACGGAGACAACCACTATGACATCCTGTCCGCCCTGCAAAAGTCCATCCGAGGCAGTGACCCAGACGCAGGGCTGCACTATCTGGCACGGCTGCTGGAGGCGGGGGATTTGGTGTCCGCCTGCCGGCGGCTCATGGTCATTGCGTCCGAGGATGTGGGGTTGGCCTATCCTCAAGCGGTGTCCATTGTGAAATCCTGCATTGACGCGGCCAATATGTTGGGGCTGCCGGAGGCTCGTATCCCATTGGCGGAAGCGGTCATCTTGATGGCCACGGCGCCCAAATCCAACTCCGCCATTATGGGCATTGACGCCGCCCTCAGCGACATCCGCAAGGGAAACTATGGGGACATCCCCGCCTATCTCATGGACAGCCATTACACCGGTGCCAAAAAGCTGGGTCGTGGGCTGACCTACCAGTATCCCCACAGCTTCCCCAACCACTATGTTCCCCAGCAGTACCTGCCCGACCGGCTCAAGGACGCCGCCTATTATCAATACGGCGAGAACAAGACCGAACAAGCGGCCAAAGCCTATTGGGCGCGCATCAAGGGGAAGGGATAAGTTCTTCCGGCGGGAGGATGTGGGTGACTCCGTGATAGTTCCAGTCCACCACCCGACCGGCGGTGGCGTGGTAGGCCAGAGGAGCGGGGGGCTGAGGCGCCACGGCGCCGATGATGGCCAGCTTGATCTTCTGCCGGTCGGGTAAGATGGATTTGATGTAGACCGACACGGAATCCCCAGCCTGAAAGCCTTCCAGCGGTTCTGCCAGGCCGGTCAGGTTGGGGGCCAGCTCCACGAAGATGCCGTAGTCCATGACGCTGCGGATGATACCGGTCACCGTCTCCCCTGCTTCAAAGTGGCTGGCGTTTTCCGACCAGGTGCCTAGCAGCTCCTTGTGGGACAGCTGCACCCGCCCCAGCTCCGGCATCACCTGCCGCACCACGCAAAAAATCTCCTGCCCCGATCGGAAGCGACAGTTGGGATGGGGGATGCGGGAGATGGAGAGGGTTTTCAAGGGCAGCAGGGAGGGGACGCCGCAGCCGATGTCCACAAAGGCGCCGTAGGGTTCCAGGTGGGTGACGGTGGCGGGCAAGATGTCCCCCGGCTGACATTGCAGCAGCTGTGCCAGCGCCCGTTCCTGTGCCAAGCGCCGGGAGAGTTGTGGGACGCCGTTTGCAAAGCCGGTGACCACAAAGCTCACCGCCTTGCCCACGCAGGTGAGGATGGCGATGTCCCGTGTACTGCCCTCTCGGATGCCCAGGGCGCACTCCTCCCGTGGGATGACTCCCACCGTGTCCCCCAGCTGCACCGTCAGAGCGTGAGTGGGGTCACAGCGGAGGGCAAGCCCTTCCAAGATGATCTGCTGCCGCCAGGCGGCCTCCAGACCGGCTCGGCTGGATAAAAAGTGCTGATTTTCCTGGGTGGCGTATCGGCGGCCTTCCGGCCAGAAATCATGCATAATCCTTCCTCCTCTTTTCCAGTTGTATGGATGGTGTATCCTATGTCGTGGGGAGGGGTTTTGTTCTTGCACCGTCCGGCGGCTGGATTTGTGCAGGAGTGCTATTGACAGGGAAGATATAATATGATAGCGTATCAGTGTGCTAAAGTGATATAGGAGGCGAACCCCATGAACATTCAAGTAGGCGATGTCTTGCAGATGAAAAAAACGCACCCCTGCGGGGGGAGAGAATGGCTGGTGCTGCGGGTGGGTATGGACTTTCGTCTCCGCTGCCAAACCTGCGGGCGAGAAGTGATGATCTTGCGCAGCAAGGCGGAAAAAAGTGTGAAAAAAGTCCTGCCCCAAGGGCAGGAGCCACAATGATAAAAGCATAAGGGAGCGCACGAGCTATGAAAGAATTTTGGAGCGGCCGTATCCGCAGTCTGACCCCCTACACCCCTGGGGAGCAGCCCAAGGAGCGGAAATTCATCAAGTTAAACACCAACGAGAACCCCTACCCACCCTCCCCCAAGGTGGTGGAAGCGGTACAGAAGGGGGTGGACGAGCGGCTCAAGCTCTATCCCGATCCGGACGCCAGCAAGCTGGTGTCTGCGCTGGCGCAGTCCTACGGCGTCAAGGAGAGCCAGGTGTTCGTGGGCAACGGTTCGGACGAGGTGCTGGCCTTTGCTTTCCAGGCGTTCTTTGAGGAAGGGGGTACCGTCCTGTTTCCGGACATCACCTACTCCTTCTATCCGGTCTACTGCAATATGTTCGGCATCCACTACCGCACCGTCCCCTTGCAGGACGACTTCACCATTCCGGTGGAGAAGATGCTGGGGGACAATGATGGCGTGGTCATCACCAACCCCAATGCCCCCACCGGCATCGAGCTGGATCAGGCGTCCCTGCGGCGCATTTTGGAGGGAAATCCAGATGTGGTGGTCATCGTGGACGAAGCCTATATCGACTTCGGCGGCACCTCCGCCCTGCCCCTGCTGGACGAGTACCCCAACCTGCTGGTAGTGCAGACCATGTCCAAGTCCCGTGCCCTGGCAGGGATGCGGGTGGGCTTCGCCTTTGGCAGTGAGAACCTCATCCAGGGGCTGAACTGTGTCAAAAATTCCATCAACTCCTATACCATCGACCAGCTGGCCATTTTGGCCGGTGTGGCAGCGGTGGAGGATGGGGACTACTTTGCCCAGCGCTGTGCCCAGGTGGCGGCCACCAGAGACCGGACGTCGGAGACCCTGCGGGAGTTGGGCTTTACCGTCCTGCCCTCCAAGAGCAACTTTATTTTTATCACCCATCCGGAACGACCTGCCCGCAAGCTCTTTGCGGATTTGCGTGAGGCGGGCATTCTGGTTCGCTATTTTGACCTGCCCAGAATCGACAACTTCCTCCGGGTGACCATCGGCAGCGAGGAAGAAATGGAGAAATTCTGTGCGACAATGAAACGATTTGTGGAGAATGTATTATGAGATATGAAGGCATGATTTACCGTCCCCCCGGAGAGTGGAAAAGCTACCTGCTCCAGTGTACCATCGGCTGTTCCAATAACAGCTGCACCTTTTGCAGTATGTATAAGGACAAGCGGTTCCGCATCCGCCCGTTGAAGGATATTTTGGATGACATTGAAATGGCGCGCAAAGCCTATGGCAACGGCGTGCGTCGGGTGTTCCTGTGCGATGGCGACGCCATCATCATGAAGCAGGAGGAACTGCTGACCATCCTGGATCGACTCTATAAGACCTTCCCCTACTTGGAAAAGGTCACCACCTACGCAGGCCCCAAGTCCACCATGTCCAAGACCCCTGCCCAGCTCAAGGAGCTGAACGAAGCTGGTCTGAAGCGTGCCTACCTGGGGGTGGAGACTGGGGATGATGAGCTGTTGAAAAAGGTCAAGAAGGGTGCCACCGCCCAGGAGATCTTGGACGCTGCACTGCTGCTGAAGGACTGCGGGTTTGACCTGTGGACCATGATCATCTTGGGTCTGGCTGGCCCCGGCGAGCCCTCCAAGCGGCACGCCCTGGCGACTGCTGAACTGATGAACAAGATGGTGCCCCAGCACCTGTCCGCCCTGACCTATATGTGTGAGCCGGGCACTCCCATGTATCAGGACGTCCAGCAGGGCAAGTTCAAGATGCTGACCCCCCGCCAGGTGTTGGAGGAAACACGGCTGCTGCTGGCCAATATCCACGAAGGCCCCATCCACTTCACCAGCAACCACGCATCCAACTATCTGGCGTTCAACGACACCATCCCGGACAAGACGCCGGAGATGCTGGCCAAGATCGACAGCGTGCTGGCTGGCAAGAGCCAGATGCGGCCGGAGTGGAGTCGCGGCTTGTAAGGTTTAGAAAAATACTCGCATTTATGCGAAAAAGTAGAAAGCGGAGACTACATGGTAGTCTCCGCTTTCCGTTTAGAGAGTAGGTATTAAGAAATGGATATTAGCGTGAGGAAAGGTGCTTGACTCAGCGACAAGCCGTGTGGACGTCCATCGGGAGCGTTTCGCTGACGGTGACGTTCCGACCAGAGGTCATAAGTTCGGAAAAGACCACAGACAGCAGGATGAGGGCAGCGCCCAGGTAGCCACGGACGTCCAGCACTTCATGAAGGAACAGGAAGGAGAGGATGGCGGAAAAGACCGGCTCCAGGGCAAAAATCAAACCGATCTTTTCCGGCGCGGCGTACTTCTGGGCAATGGGCTGTACCACGAACCCGTAGGCACTGCACACCAGCCCCAGGCCAATGACGGCACCCCATTCCACCGGTCTGGTGGGCAGGGAGGGAGTCTCGAACAGGCACATAGCCACGGCGCCCAGGGCGGAGGCTACGCCCAGCTGGATGATGCTGATGAGGAAGGCGTCCTCCTTTTTGGCGATCTTGTCCAGCACGATGATGTAGATGGCGTAAAACAGTGCGCCCATGAGACAGAGCAGCGCACCCTTGTCCAGCGCCAGTCCGTCTGTGGCGGTCAGCAGGAACAGGCCGCAGATGGCGATGCAAATGCTGGCGACCATGGACTTTTCCGGCAGCTTCCGTTTCAGGAAGCTCTCCAAAATGGGCACCAGCACAACGGTGGTGCTGGTCAGAAAACCGGCGGTGGAGGCGGTGGTGTAGTTGACGCCGCAGACCATGCCGGTAAAGAGCAGGAACAGGATGACGCCGGCCAAAAGTCCCTTCAGGAGGGTGGCGCGAGTCAGCTTGCGGAACTTGGGCAAAAAAGCCAGGGTCATAAAGACAAAGGCGATGCCGAAGCGCAGGGCGATGAGGTTGAAGGGCCCGATGCCGTTGAGGCCCACTTTCATCAGCAGGTAAGAGGAACCCCAAGCTAGGGTGACGCTAACCATCAATAATTCTGCTCGTTTGCTGCTCATGAAAAGAACCTCCTTTGAGATTTGATTGCGTAGAGCGGTTCGCTCCTTGCGTTTTCCGTGGCTCTAGTATATACTGAAATTTAGCATAAGTAAAATAAATGTTTGGAATGTAGATATGCAGAAAGGTTATGTGTAAATGAACCGATATATTGCCCTGCAAAAGACGGTCGAACTGGGTAGTTTGACCAAAGCGGCGGAGGTGTTGGGGTATACCCAGCCCGCCATGAGCCAGATGATCACCTCCCTGGAACGAGAACTGTCCATCAAGCTCCTCTACCGCTCCCGCTACGGCAGCCGACTGACCATCGAAGGGGAACGCCTTTTCCCCTCCATCCAAAAGACCGTCGCCCAGTATCAGGCCATGCAGGAGATCGCCAAAGAAATTCGCGGCCTGGACACCGGAACCATCCGCATCGGCACCATCTCCAGCGTCTCCTGCCACTGGCTGCCCACCCTCATCAAGCAGTTCCAGGAGCGCTACCCCAATGTGGAGTTCGTCCTGCACCAGGGGGACTACACCAGTATTCCAGAGCGGGTGCGCACTGGGGAGGCGGATTTCGGGTTTGTGAACCCGGACGCCATCCCCAATATCAAGACCCGCTTCGTCAAAGCCGGTGAGCACCGTGCGGTGCTGCCGTTAAACCATCCCTTGGCGCAAGCGCCTTATGTGACCTTGGAGGATTTGGTAAACGAACCCTTTTTGTTGTTGGAGGAAGGACTGCTCAGCGAGCCGTTGGAGGCCTTCCATCAGCAGGGGCTGGAGCCTTCTGTCCGGCTCCGTGTCCACGATGACTACTCCATTTTGTCCATGATCGAGGCGGGGCTGGGCATCAGTATCCTGCCAGAGCTGGTGCTGCGCAAGACCAATTATCAGGTGGCTATTTTGCCCACAAGACCGGTGGTCATGCGCAAGATCGGACTGGTCATGAAGGACAAGAACACCATGCCCATCGCCAGCAAATATTTCATCGAGTTTTTGTTCCAGCACATCGACCAGCTGCCCTGAATCGGGAGATGTGTTGACAGTTTGTCAGGGTTCCGGTATAATATCCGGTAAGATTCCCCAGCGGAAAATTTAAAACAGAAAGGAATTTCAATCCAAAATGCTCGATGAGCGCAGCTTACTCTCTCAGTTCGTCCGCTTCTCCACCGCTACAGTAGCCTCCTTGATGGTCTTTTCTCTGTACTCCATTGTGGATGGATTGTTCGTGGCTCGTGGAGTAGGCGAGTACGCCATGAGCGCGGTCAACCTGTCCGCGCCCTTCCTGAACCTGCTCTTTTCCATCGCAGTCATCTTCGCCGTGGGTACCAGTACCATCCTCTCCATCTTCCTGGGACAGGGCAAACGGGAGCGGGCTAACAGTCTGTTCAGCCAAAATGTCACCCTCCTCACCGTGGCCGGTGTTGTCATCACCGTCCTGGTCTTTCTGTTCCTGGAGCCAGTGGCCAAGCTGCTGGGGGCGGAAGGGGTCACGCTGCCCTATACCAAGGACTACTTGGCCGGCCTTGCCCCCTTTGCTGTTTGCTTTATCATTTCCTACAATATGGAAATTTTAATCAAGACCGATGGGTATCCCCAGCTGGCCATTCAGACGGTGATCACCGGCTGCCTGACCAACTGTGTCCTGGACTATGTGGCCATCTTCCACCTGGATTTGGGGGTTTGGGGTGCCGCTGTGGCTACCGGCCTGTCTCAGATGCTCACCTGTGTGATCTATCTGCGCCACTTTATTCGGGGCAAGACCACCTTCCACTTTGTCCGCTTCCGGATGGATTGGCGCATCTACCGCCGTCTCATCCCTATTGGCATCTCCGATGGGGTCAATGAGCTGTGCAACGGTCTGATGATCTTGCTATTCAACCACATGATCCTCCGGTGCATCGGCCAGGAGGGGCTGGTCAGCTACACCATCATCGCCTACACCAACACTTTGGTTATCAACGTAATGATGGGGATTTCCCAGGGCAGTCAGCCCCTGGTCAGCTTCCACTACGGCAAGGAGGACGCCGCCGGCTGCCGGAAGCTGCTGCGGTATGGGTTCACGGCTGTGGCCGTGGTGACGGCTGTGGTCTTTTTGGGCATTGTCTTGCTGGCGCCTTGGTTGGTGCAGGCGTTCCTGTCTAACACCAATCCGGAGCTGAACCTGACCTCTGTCCACGCCCTCCGGCGGTACAGTCTATGCTACCTTATCCTGGGGGTCAACATCCTCATCGGCGGTTTTCTCACCGCAGTGGAGCGCCCCCGTCCTGCCATCTGCATTTCCGTAGGGCGCGGCCTGGTGCTCCAAGCGGGGGCGCTGATGGTCTTGGCTTTCACTGTGGGCGGCAGCAGCATTTGGTTTGCGCCGCTGATCTCGGAATTGTTCTGCCTGGTGCTGTCTCAGAAGTTTTTGAGGAACTTTCTCCAGGCACCGTGATAACGTCAAATCCCTCCTGCCAAAGCAGGAGGGATTTTTTGCGCCTTGTCCCCGCTTAGACGAAATTTTCCCTCTCAGTGGGCTATACTGGAACCCACAGAAGGGAGGACGCCTATGACGGTGGTGTATGTGGACACCTTGTTTCTGCTCAACCTGACCATCGACTACTTATTGCTCCGTCTCTCCGCCCGCATCTGCGGGCAGTATGTGCCCACCCTGCGTCTGGCGCTGGGGGCACTAATGGGGGCGGTGTACGCCCTGTGCGCCTTCCTGCCCCAGGGGCACTTTTTGACCTACCCGCCGGTGAAGGTGGCAGTGGGGGTCGCCCTGGCGCTGACCGCCTTCGGCGGACGGCAGCGGCTACTGCGACTGACGCTGGTGTTCTTCGCCTGTGCCTGTGCCTTGGGGGGCGGGGTGCTGATGGTGTCCCTGCTGGGCGGCGGTGGCCTGACCTACGCCAACGGTATCCCAGCCACGGGGCTGGATTTCAAGATCCTGTGCCTGTCAGCGGCAGGGAGTTACCTGGTGCTGTCGGTGGGAATGCGCTGTCTGGGGCGGTACTCCAAGGTGTCCAAGGAGATCTTGCCAGTGACATTGACCATGGAGGGTCGTACCGTCCGTCTGGATGCCCTGGTGGACACGGGCAACACCCTGGCTGACCCCCTCAGTGATGCCAAGGTACTGGTGGCGGAGTGGGAGGCGGTGCGGGGACTGTTTGCCGCTGATCTGTTGACAGAACAGGCGCTTTGTGATCCAGTGGGGGGAGCGGCAAAGCTGGCTGCGGTGCTGGGAGCACAGCGGGTGCGGATGATCCCATACCGTTCCGTGGGGGTGTCCAGCGGGATGCTGCTGGCAGTGCGGGTGGATGGAGCGGTCATCGGCAGTCGGGTGGAAAACCGCCTGCTGGTGGCGTTGTGCCCGGGAAAATTGAGCGTCAATGGCAACTATACTGCCCTGGTCGGGGCAGATGGATAGGGAGGAAAGAGGAAGATGAAGTACAATAAACTGCTTTGGAAGATGAAAGTGAACCAACTGCTCATCCGGCTGGGTCTGCGGGAGCCAGACCCCATCTGGTACATCGGCGGCAGCGATGTCCTGCCCCAGCCCCTGCCCCGTGCCAAGGAACGGGAGGTGCTGGAGGCCATGAAGAACGGGGACTTGGGGGCCAAAAGCACCCTCATCGAGCACAACCTTCGCCTGGTGGTCTACATTGCCCGCCGCTTTGAGAACACGGGCATCAACATCGAGGACTTGATCTCCATTGGTACCATCGGGCTGATCAAGGCGGTGAATACGTTTAAGGTGGACAAAAACATCAAGCTGGCCACCTATGCTTCCCGATGTATCGAGAATGAAATTTTAATGCACCTGCGCAAGACCGCCAACCAGAAGGGGGAGATCTCTTTGGACGAGCCGTTGAACACGGATTGGGACGGCAACGAGCTGCTCCTGTCCGATGTGCTGGGCACGGACAGCGACTTGGTGGTGAAGCCCATCGAGGCGGACGTGGACCGGCAGATGCTTCGGGAGGCCATGAGCCACTTGAACGAGCGGGAACACCTCATCATCTCCATGCGCTTCGGACTGGAGGGGCGCAAGACCGCCACCCAGAAGGAGGTGGCCGACTGCATGGGCATCTCCCAGTCCTACATCTCCCGCTTGGAGAAGCGCATCGTCTCCCGTCTGCGCAGGGAAATGCTGAAAATGGGATAAAATCGGTCAAATGCGTAAAAGCAGCAGTCCTGTGTGGGGGGCTGCTGCTTTTCGGCTCCTCTACGGTTGACGCTGGTGGAGAAGGGTGCTATCCTAAAGACCATCACGAAAAAAGGAGAAAGAGAATGAAACGAGAGAACGGTCTGGTGTTTGCAAGCTACCTTATCTGGGGTTTGCTGCCCCTTTTTTGGAAGCAACTGAGCATGGTCAATTCCGCCTATGTCCTGGCCTCCCGTATCATCTGGTCAGCCATCTTCTGCGGCTCGCTGCTCCTGCTCCGCCGGCGGTGGAACAGAGTGAAAATTGCCCTGGCGGACAAGGGGGAGGTAGGGCTCATCTTCCTCTGTGCTATCCTCATCAGCATCAACTGGGGGCTGTACATCTTCTCCATCGCTATCGGCAAGGTGCTGGAGAGCAGTTTGGCCTACTACATGAGTCCCATCATCTCCGTGCTCATTGGCGCACTCTTTTTTCGGGAAAAGCACGGGCTTGTCCAGTGGCTGGCCATCACCATCGCCGCTGTGGGAGTGCTCATTGCCGTGGTCATGTACGGCAGTGTGCCCTGGCTGGCGCTGACCATTGGCGGTTCCTTTGCCGTTTATGGAGCGCTGAAAAAGAAGGTGAACGCAGATGGAGAGACTTCGATCTTTCTGGAAACGCTCTTTATGGCGCCCTTTGCCTTGGCTTTTCTGCTCTTTGCAGAGCTGCATGGCAGCGGCGCCATGGGTCTTTTGCATGGCTGGCAGTTCGTCCTGCTGCCCCTGACCGGCGTGGTCACATCGGTGCCCTTGATGCTCTTTGCCCAAGGCATCAAAGGGACTTCCATCACCCTCTCCGGTATTTTAATGTATATCAACCCCACCATGGTGCTCTTGCTGGGGGTTTTCCTGTACGGCGAGGAATTTACCCGCACCAATCAGATCGTTTTCGCATTTGTCTGGGTGGCAGTGCTCCTCTTTGTGGGGGACAACCTGGTACAGCATCACCGGATGGCAAAGAAGTTGGAGGAACCGGTGGAACCTTGACCTTCCCTATGGTATAATGGGAAAAACAGAAGGAGGGATGGAGATGCCCCATATCGTAGTCAACGTGTGGCCGGGACGGAGCGATGAGGAAAAGCGTGCCTTGGCCAACCGCATCGCTTTGGACGTGGCGGAGGTGTTCCAAATGGATACCGAGTACGTCTCGGTGGCCTATGAGGAGGTACCGGAAGCGGAATGGGATGCCTTCTGCCAGCGGGAGATTGATGAGAAGCTGGACAAGGTCTACAAAAAGCCGGGAGAACCGGCGGTCGAATAACGAAAAAACTGCCTTGGTGGGGATGTGACCCTGCCGAGGCAGTTTTTATTGGTACTGTGGAGCGTGGCGGCGAAATATCCACAGGGCTGTGCAAGACAGTGGACTGGATGGAGAATTTCTTGATTTTCGTGTGTGATGGGAGTATAATCTAAGTATATACATTTTTAGGAGTGTGAAGTAAATGTACAATCCCCATAGTTATGCAGTAACTATTGAAATGATGTTGCATTGTTCCCTGGGATCAGCTGATGAGATTGAAAAGAATCCCCTTGTATTTTTAAAAAGTTTTCTTGATAAAGTCTATGATGACGATGCAACAAAAGCAAAACTAATTGATTGTTTCGACAAAAGGTATGCAAAGTATATGAACACGCATTTACGCGACTGGTCAGAGGATGATACAAAACAGATGGTACATGATTTGAGAGAAATCTATTCGAGGTAAGGCAGTACGTTAAAACAAAAAAGTCCAGATCATTAGATCTGGGCTTTTTATTTGTTGTGTGGTACTTTGGAACGCAGTATCCACAGGGCTGTGCAAAACAGCAGGACACTGAGCCACTGACTGGCGGACAGGCGGAAAACCACCCCACGCGCGGCGTCCCCGCGCAAAAACTCCAGCCCAAACCGCAGAGGCGCATAGCCCAGCAGGTAGCAGGCCACCAGCCGTCCGGAGTACTTCTCCTTGCGAAAGAGCTGCAGCAGCAGAAGGAGCAGCCCTAGCTCGCACCCAGCCTCCAACAGCTGCACTGGGAACCGACAGACGCCGTTCACCTCCGGCACCAGCGGATTTCCCTCAGCGGTAAAGCCCCATCGGCAGGGGATGCCATAGCAGCAGCCACCCAGAAAACATCCGATCCGGCCAAAGGCGTGGAATAGGGGGACAGAGCAGGCAAATAGATCGGTGAGCGGTTCGCATTGGTTGGGCGCAAAGCGATGGGCGTACCAGTGGACACAGAACCAGGCGCCCAAAAAGCCGCCGTAGTAGACAGAGCCGCTGAAACAACGCAGAAACATGATCGGGGTAGGCTGTGTCAGCAGCCTTGGCAGGTGGAGCAGGCCGTAGAGCAAATGTCCGCCTGTCAACAGCCCCACCAGGGCGGCGACAGCCGCCTGGATGACGGGGTAGATGGGAAAGCCCTGCCGCCGTCCCAGCCGGATGGCCACAAAGCTGCTGACCAGCAATCCGAAAACGGAGCAGAGACCGTAACTGCCGACGGTGCGTCCAAAGAGGGTGAAAAACGGTGCCATATCACAGCACGAACCCCACGCAGGTGACGCAGAGGGTACAGGTGAAGAAGGAGATGGCAGAGAGGGTCAGGCCAATGATGGACAGCACCAGACCGGCAGTGGCCAGGCCGGTGGGCTGGCCTGCTTCCAGGCAGTATTTCTGGCCGTTGGTGGCGCAGATGATCCCTACGATGCCGCAGGCCATGGCCAGGGCGCTGAGGACATATGGAAAGCATAGGACAATGGATACAATGCCTAGGATGAGGGCGGCAATGGAACAGTTTTTCCCCTTTGGGTTCATATTGTAGATCGCCTCGATTGGATTCGAAGTAGTAAGATTGCACCCGTATCCTAGCATAAATTTTCACAAAGTGCAAGGGAAAGGGGGATTTTGGAACGAAAAGGCGGATTCTTGTGGGGCTGGGAAAGGGTAGAAGGGATGGGGCGGGACTGGAAGCGCTGGAAAGGATGGAACAAATGTTTTGTTACGAAAGCGCCCTAAATTCTCTGGAAAAACCGAGATAAAAAGAGCAAAAAGCGGTGGAATACTACTTGCCTTTTTCCAGGAAAAGACGTATACTAGACCTATACTGTGGAGCAAAGTGGAGCAAATGGGAGCGCACAGCCTCGTTGGTGGAGGGAGTGAGTAGATGACCGGTACCTATCTGCATAATCTGGATGGCAAAGGTCGTCTCTTTGTCCCCGCCAACTTTCGGGAGGAATTGGGCACCTGCTTCTATGTGGCCGTAGGTGCCAACCGAGAACCGGATGGAACCTTGTATCAGTACCTCAACGTCTATCCCATGCCCGAATGGGACAGGCTCTGTGAGAAGCTGGCCGCTCTGCCCAGCAGTAAGGCTGCCATCTCGGACACCTTTTTCGCCAATGCGGCCAAGTGTGAGCCGGACAGCCAGAATCGCTTTATGATCCCCAAGAAGCTCCGGGATTACGCTGGCTTGGAGAAGGAGGTTGCCATTGTGGGCAACAACAAAAAAGCGAAGATTTGGAACGCAGAAGTGTGGAAGGCCAAGGACGAAGCCGCTCTCAGCGGCGATCGCGTGGCCGATATGATGGATTTGTTGGGGTTCTGATGATGAGTGAATTGACCCATTGCCCAGTCCTGTTGGAGGAATGTATCCAGGGCTTACACATCCGGCCGGATGGCGTCTATGTAGACGGCACCTTAGGCCGCGCCGGCCACAGCCGAGCGATCGCGAAACGCCTGACCACCGGACGGCTCATCGCCATCGACCGAGATCAGGCGGCGCTGGACGCCGCCCAAGAGCGGCTGGCGCCCTGGATGGAACGGGTGACCCTGGTGCATGGCAACTTTCGGGATATGCCGGAGCTGCTCCAGGGGCTGGATCTCTCTGAGGTGGACGGGATCCTGTTGGACTTGGGCGTGTCCTCCCCCCAACTGGATGACCCGAAACGGGGGTTTTCCTATCAGCACGATGCCCCCTTGGATATGCGCATGGATCAGACCCAGCCGCTGACGGCGGCAGTGGTGGTCAATACATGGTCGGAGGGTCAGCTCAAAGACGTGCTGCGCAAATACGGAGAAGAACGCTACGCCGGCTCTATCGCCGGCGCAATTGTCCGCAGACGCCAGGAGACGCCCATTGAGACTACCGGTCAGCTGGTGGACGTGATCCGCAGCGCCATGCCGGCCGCTGCCCTGCGGGAAAAGCAGCATCCGGCAAAGCGCACCTTCCAGGGCATCCGCATCGCCGTCAATGACGAGCTTGCCGCCGTGTCCGATGTGGTGTCCGGCGCCATCCCCCTGCTCAAGCCGGGCGGACGGCTGTGCGTCATCTCCTTCCACTCCCTGGAGGATCGCATCGTCAAGCAGCAGCTGGCCAAGGCGGCCAAGGGCTGCACCTGCCCGCCGGAGTTCCCCGTGTGCATCTGCGGCAAGAAGCCGCAGATCATCCTGAAACCCAGGAAGCCCATCCTGCCCAGTCAGGAGGAGCTGGAACGCAATCCCCGCGCCCGCAGCGCCAAGCTGCGTGTGGCGGAAAAGGTACCAAACTAGCCTGAGAATTTTGAAAAGGAGCGAGTCATTATGGCCAATGAGAAAAAACGGTATCAGCAAACAACCTATGGCAACGTGGCCTATGACTTGAACTATCAGCGCAATGTGGTTCCTGTCCCCGATGGCGGCGAGCCCTCCAGACAGCCCCAGCCCCGAAAGCATACCCGAACCGGAACCCGTCAGCGCCGCCGCGTGATGACCCGTCCCAAGGTGAAGCTCCGCCCCAGAGAGGCGGTCACTCCCACGGCGGTGGTGGGCTTTGCCTTGGCTGCTGTGATGGCCGTGCTGGTGCTGTTCAGCTATGTCAAACTCAACAACGTGTATGCAAGTACCGTTGCCCTTCAAAATCAGCTCACCACCCTTCAGACGGAGGAAAATACCCTGAAAGCGGAATATGAAGAAGTGTTCAATCAGGACGTGCTCAGCAAGGCGGTCAAAAAGGCTGGGAACCTGAAGCCGGTCACCAGTGATCAGATCGTCTATGTGGAGCTGTCCGACCCGGATAATATCGTTGTCTACGAACAGGAAGAAAAGAGCGGCGGCATCGCGGCGTTCTTCCAGAGTGTGCGGGACTTTTTTGATTTGGGGAAATCATAATCAAATGTCCATGGGCATACGGTTTTGTAGCAGTGCCATAAGAGAGAAACAGGGCGTAAGGAAAACCAGTGGATTTCTTACGCCCTTGTGCCATGAAAGCAGGTGAGAAAATGAGTAACGGCGAAAAGAGAAGAAAGCATGGGAAAGATAGAAATTACAAAATACTCAAGCGGATCCTCGTTCTGTTGGTCATGTTCGGCGTTGTCGTATTCTTGCCCATCGGCTGGAAGCTGTGGGATCTACAGGTCATCCAGCACGACACCCTAGAGCAGGAGGCCATCGAGCAGCAGACCAGTGAGCTGTCCATCAACGCCCAGCGTGGCACTATCTATGACAGCCAGGGCAATGTGTTGGCCATCAGCTCCACCGTCTATGATGTCATTCTCTCCCCCAAAGCCATCGTGGAAAAGCAGGAGGAGCTGGACGAGGCGCTGGCATCGGCCAAGAAGGCGGGCAAGAGCACCAAGGAGTATGATGTGAACGTGCAGGAATTGATTTCCAAAAATCTGGCAAACCTGTTGGATGGGGTCACGGAGGAGGATGTGGCGAAGAAGTGTACGGACAAAAAGAGCCAGTACAAAAAGATCGCCACCAAGATCGACACAGAGACGGAAGCCGCCGTGCGTAAGTTCATCTCTAAGCATGAGCTGGCTCGCTGTGTCTACCTGACGCCCAATACCAAGCGTTACTATCCCTACTCCAACCTGGCTGCCCAGGTCATTGGCTTTACTAATGACAACGGGGGCGCTTACGGGGTGGAAGCCCAGTATAATACAGAGCTGGCCGGCACCAATGGCCTGGTGGTCACCGCCACCAACGCCCGCGGCACCGACCTGATGAACTTCTTCCAGGACTACTATGACGCCAAGAACGGGGACAGCGTGAAACTGACCCTGGATGCCACCATTCAATCTTACTGTGAGAAGTATTTAAAGGAGGGCATCCAGTCCTATGACGTCCGAAAGGGCGGATTTATCATCGTCATGGACTGCAAGACCGGCGGCATCTTGGGCATGGCCAGCTCGCCGGACTATGACCTGAACGACTACAGCACCATCATTGACAAGACCCTTCTGAACAAGGTCAAGGGGGGCGAACTGAAGGAGAGCGAAGCCCTCAACGAGATGTGGCGGAACAAAGCCCTCAACGACACCTACGAACCTGGTTCCACCTTCAAATCGGTCGTGCTGGCCTCCGCCCTGGAGGCGGGGACGATCAGTACGAAGGACACCTTTTATTGCAGCGGCTCAGTGAAGATGGGCAAGTGGACCATCAAATGCTCCAACCGTGCCGGCCACGGCCAGCAGACCTTGGCGGAGGCGGTGGGACACTCCTGTAACCCAGCCTTCATCAAGATCGGCCAGTCCCTGGGCACGGAAAAGTTCTACTCCTACCTGAATGCCTTCGGCTTCACCGACAGCACCGGCATCGACCTGCCGGGGGAGGGGAACAGCGTGATCTGGGACGAAGGGAACTTCAACACTGTCAACCTGGCCACCGCTTCGTTTGGCCAGCGCTTTACCGTCACTCCGGTGCAGCTCATCACCGCTGTCAACGCCGTTGTCAACGGTGGATACCTATATACCCCTCATGTGGTGCAGTCCATCACCAACAAGGAGGGAAACACCGTGTATGAAGCGGACAATACCCCAGTGCGGCAGGTGATCAGCGAGAAAACCTCTGCCACCTGTGCCGAGATCTTAGAGGGGGTCGTCAGTAAGTACGGCGGCTCCAACGCCTATCAGGCCGGTTACCGCATTGGCGGCAAGACCGGCACCTCGGAGACTTTGGTGAAGGATGAGTACATCACCTCCTTCATCGGCTTCGCTCCGGCCAATGATCCCCAAGTCATCGCCCTGGTGGGCTTCCAGGCGCCCAAGGTGAAGAACAAGGGCAGCGACTACACTACCACCGGCTACTATATCTCCGGCGGCAGCTTGGCTGCGCCCATCGCCGGCGAATTGATCGCTGACGTGCTGGATTACCTGGGCTTCGAGAAGGAGTACACCGCCAACGACCTGACTGGCGCCAGCGTCAGCGTCCCATCGTTGACCGGCTATAGCTCCAAGCAGGCTCAGGAGGCATTGAACAACAAGGATCTGACCTATCGCACCGTGGGCGGCGGCGACACCGTCACCGCTCAGATCCCCGCGGCGGGAACCACCATCCCCAGCGGCAGCAAGGTCATCCTCTACCTGGGCGAGACACCCCCCAAAGACAGCATCACCATGCCCGACCTGACGGGTATGACCCCAGACCAGGCCAAGGCTGCTTTGAACAACCTGAATCTCTATATGATGGCCACCGGCACGTCTGGCAACTATACCAGCAGCACCGTGGCCTACAAGCAGAGTGTGAAACGGGGCAAGAAAGTGGCGCGGGGCACTGTGGTGACCGTATCCTTTACCAACAAAACGGAGGCTGATAATGACCGTGGCGCGCTCCAACGGTAAACCCATCCCATTGACCGTGGTGACCGGCGGCGCAGGCAAAACCTGTGCGGCGCATTTGATGCGCAGCGTGCTGGAAGCAGGGTTAGGGAGACAATACGGGTTGATCACCACCCGACACGTCTATCTGAACGGACAGATTCGGCCGCCCCTGTCCTGGCTCCACTGGCGGGAACAGCTGAAGGAGACTTTGGCGGAAATGACGGAGAGCCATTGTGATGGGGTCATTCTGACCCTGCTGCCAGAGGCGCTGAACAGCGCCATGATGGACGGTCTGGAACTCCAATGCGTGGTCTTTACCGGCGGCGTGGGACGGATGCGGGAAAAAGAGCTGCACCGATCCTTGATTCGCTGGGGCGACCGCTGTATCTGCAACATAGATGACCCCGTCCTGCGCCAGGCGGTCAAGACCTGCGGCGGCGTCCGGATGACCTATGCCGAGCGGCGTGGGGAGGCGGATTTGAACGCCAGGAACCTGCGCCTGTGCGCCGATCGGATCGAATTTGAAGCCCTCACCGATCAGGACATCTGTCGGATGCGCCTGCCCATCCCCGGCGGGTTCGGCCTGTACAACGCCTTGGCGGCGTTGGCCTGCGGCTTGAGCGCAGGGCTTACCTTGCACACTATGGCGGACATTTTGCCCCACACGGTTGGCGTCGCCGGCCGGATGGAGCTGCTGCGCCTGCCCAATGACGTGGGGGTGCTCATCGACAGCGCCGCCACGCCGGAGCAGGTGGATAACCTGCTGCTGGCGGCCAATGGGCTGGGGGAGAAGCGGAAGATTCTGGTCTTAGGCGCTCCCGGCGACCGAGATCGCAGCCGCCGTCCCCAGCTGGGCGAGGCGGCGTCTCGGGCGGACGTGGTCATCTTGACCGCAGACGACCCCCGCACCGAGCCGGTGGAGGACATCTGCGCCCAGATTCGGGCGGGAATGTCCAAGCACGCGCACTTCCAGCCCGACCGCAAGGCGGCTATCCTCCAGGCGCTGGATCTGGCGCAGCCGGGAGATTTGGTGATCCTCAGCGGTCGAGGGGATAAACAAACTATGTGTACCCAATACGGGGTCATTCCCTTCCAGGAGCGGGAAATTGTGCTGAAATATGCTTCCCAGATGGGGAGAGAGAAAGAAAAAAGAGAGAAAGGACGCCTAGAGACGTCCGAAGGAGCAAAAGATGAGGTATTTGATTAGTTTCCTGGTGGCTTTTGCCGCCTCCGCCCTGATCGGGAGATTCCTGATCCCCTGGCTGCACGCCCTGAAGGCGGGGCAGTCCATCAAAGAGATCGGCCCAGTCTGGCACATGGCCAAGCAGGGGACGCCCACCATGGGGGGCATCATGTTCATCGCCGGTATTTTTATCGCCATCCTGGTCACCGGCTGGCAGGACTTTTCCCAGGGACGGTTCGGCGCCCTGTTTGTGTTCCTGTTTGCCCTGGTCTTTGGCGTCATCGGTTTTTTGGACGACTTTATGAAGGTCAAGTACCACAAGAATGAGGGTCTTACCGCGCCCCAGAAGTTCCTCCTCCAGCTGGCGGCAGCTATCGTGTTCACCGTCCTCCTGCGCTACACCGGCTACCTGACCCCCGACCTGTATATCCCCTTCTTCAACGTCAGCTTCCAGCTGCCTTGGGCGGTGTACATGGTTTTTGCGGCCTTTGTCATCGTGGCCACCGTCAATGCGGTGAACCTGACCGATGGTGTGGATGGCCTGGCTACTGGCGTGACCCTGCCTGTGGCACTGTTTTTCTTGGCGGTCTCTCTCATGTGGAAGATCACCGACCTGAGCATTTTCGCCGCCGCCCTGGTGGGCGGCCTGTGCGCCTTTTTGATCTACAACTTCCACCCAGCCAAGGTCTTTATGGGCGATACCGGCTCCCTCTTTCTGGGAGGTACCGTGTGCGGCTTGGCCTTTGCCTTGGATATCCCCCTTATCATCGTCCTGGTGGGGATCATCTACCTGCTGGAGACTCTGTCCGACATCATCCAAGTGACTTATTTCAAACTGACCCACGGCAAGCGCATCTTCCGCATGGCGCCCCTCCATCACCATTTTGAGATGGGGGGCTGGAGCGAGGAGAAGCTCTTTACCGTGTTCACCCTGGTGACCTTGGTCTGCTGTGTCTTGGCCTACTTTGGCGTTATGGGCAAGTGAGCAGAACCTGCGTTACCCATCCTGACTAGGAAAGAAGGCGCATCCAAATGGCAAGAAAATCCTTCCGAGACTTGACCCGGGCACAGCAGCTGGCACGGGGTCCTATCGACTTGCCCTTTTTGATGCTCACCCTGCTGCTGCTGGCCATTGGCCTGCTTATGCTCCTCTCCGCCTCCTCCTATGCGGCTCTGTATGACCCAGCCGCCGGATATCAGGTGGAGGATGGCGTGGTGCAGATGGGGGATGCCCTGTACTATTTCAAGCACCAGCTCATTTACGCCGTCCTGGGGGTGCTCGTTCTCTGGCTGGTGTCGCGATTGGACTACCAGCGCTGGCGTGCCTGGGCGGTGCCCATCCTGTGTGCGGCAGTGGTGCTCCTAATCTTGGTGCTCACTCCCTTTGGCGTCAACGTCAACGGCGCCACCCGCTGGCTCAAGCTGCTGCTGGTGGTGGGCCCCACCTATCAGCCCTCTGAGATCGCCAAGCTGGGGATCGTGCTGGTCTTTGCCGCCGGTATGTCTAAGCGGAAAAACCAGCCTCCGCGGCTCCGTCGGAAGGATCCGATCTGGAAGAATCAGCTGCGCAGCTTCCTCTATTGGAGCGACCTGGGAGAATTGCTCCCCTATGTGGGCATCCTGATCGTCATTGCCCTGCTCATGCTGAAGGAGCCGCATATGTCCGGCACCATCCTGGTGCTGGCCGCTGCCGCTGCCATCCTGTTCACCGCCGGTATCCGGTGGGGCTGGTTCGCTTTGGGCGGCGGGCTGATGGGGGTCATCATGGCGCTCATCGTCTTTGTGGGCGGCTACAACAGCGACCGCATCAAGACCTGGCTGAACCCATGGTGGGATCCTGGTGATAAGGGCTATCAGATCGTCCAGTCCCTCTATGCTGTGGCCTCCGGTGGCCTCACCGGCCTGGGCTTTGGCCAGAGCCGTCAGAAATATCTGTACTTACCGGAAGAACAGAACGACTTCATCTTCGCCATCATCTGTGAGGAGCTGGGGTTCATCGGCGCGGCGCTCATCATCATCCTCTTTGCCCTGCTCATCATTCGGGGCTATTGGCTGGCGCTCCACGCCAGAGATCGGTTCGGCTCCCTGCTCATCGTGGGGATCACCACCCTGCTGGCCGTCCAGGTCTTTCTGAATATGGCTGTGGTGCTCAATGTCATTCCGGCCACGGGGATTGCACTGCCCTTCTTCAGCTACGGCGGCACTGCCTTGCTCATCCAGCTGGCAGAGATCGGGATCATATTATCAGTATCCCGACAGATCCCCGCACCGAAAAAAGGGTGAGCGGGGGAGAAAAAGAGACAAATCAGAACGAGGTGTTTTCCTATGAAAATCCTGTTTACCTGCGGCGGCACCGCCGGACACATCAACCCAGCCGTGGCGCTGGCCGGTATGTTTCGGGAACGGAACCGGGCAGACATCCTCTTTGTAGGGGCAGATGGCGGCATGGAACGGCAGCTGGTGCCCAGAGAGGGCTACCCCATCCGCACCGTCACCATCACCAGCTTCCTGCGGAAGCTCAACGGGGCGGGCATTAAGCATAACCTCAAGACTTTGCGCAACCTGAGCCGCTCCAAGCGCCAGGCCAAGGACATTCTGGATCAGTTCCAGCCCGACCTGGTGGTGGGTACCGGCGGCTACGCCTCCTTCCCTGTGGTGCGGGAGGCGGCACGGCGGGGCATTCCCACCGCCGTCCACGAGTCCAACGCCGAGCCTGGTCTGACCACCAAGATGCTGTCCAAGTATGTGGATATTGTCATGGTGGGCTTCGAGGAGAGCCGGAAGCACTATCCCCACCCAGAACGGGTGGTGGTCACCGGCACCCCTGTTCGAGGAGATTTCTTCCTCCAGACCAAGGTGGAAGCACGCCAAAAACTGGGGTTTACCGATGACAAGCCGGTGGTGGTCACCAGCTGGGGCTCCTTGGGCGCCTTGGTGATGAACCAGCACATGGTGGACTTCGTGGCACGGGAGTGTCGGGAGGGACAACCCTTCCACCACATCTACGGCGTGGGACAGCGCTACTACAGTCGGGTGCTGGAAGCACTGAAGGAGCGGGGCATTGACCTGGCGGACTATCCCGATGTGGACGTGCGGGAGTATATCTATGATATGCCCGTGGTCATGGACGGGGCGGACGTGATGCTCAGCCGAGCGGGCGCTTCCACCATCTCCGAGATCACCGCCATCGCCTGCCCCAGCATCCTGGTGCCCTCTCCCAACGTGACCGCCAACCATCAGGAGAAGAACGCCCGTGTCCTCTCTGACCGTGGGGCGGCAGTGCTCATGCTGGAGCCGGACTGCACCGGCGATAAGCTCTATGAGCAGGTGCAGACCATGCTGGCCGATCAGGCAGGCAGGGTCAAGATGAGCCAGGAGCTGAAAGCCATGGCTCATGTGGATGCCAACGAGCGCATCTATGAGACCCTCTGTGGTCTGATGAAAAAAGCGTAACTTTCACACAACGTCCCCTTCCTTCGCATAGGATGGCCTGAGAATCCAGACGAAGCGGAGGAATGGAACGTGAGTGCTTATCTCATTCAAGGCGGCAGCCCCCTGTTCGGGGAAGTGACCGTCCAGGGCGCAAAAAACAGCGTCCTCCCCATTCTGGCGGCCACCATCCTGACCGGCGCCGTCAGTGTCCTACATAACTGCCCCCAACTAACCGATGTAGACGCTTCCGTGGCCATTCTGCGCCACCTGGGCTGCGTGGTCGTGCAGGACGGGGAGACCATCACGGTGGATTCCAGCACCATGCACCGCTGGGATGTGCCCGATCAGCTCATGCGGGAGATGCGGTCTTCCGTGGTGTTCCTGGGGGCCATTCTGGGACGCATGGGGCAGGCGGAGCTATCCATGCCTGGGGGCTGTGAGTTAGGCCCCAGACCCATCGATCTGCACCTGGCGGCATTGACCGCCATGGGCGGACAGGTAAAATGTCAGGGCGGCAGTCTCCACTGCCGTGGACACCACCTTCGAGGACGGGAGATCGTCCTGTCTATCCCCAGCGTAGGAGCCACCGAGAATGCCATGCTGGCGGCCTGCTGCGCCGATGGCGTGACGGTGATCTCCAACGCCGCCCGGGAGCCGGAGATTGTGGACTTGGAAGCGTTCCTGTGCAGCGCCGGAGCGGACGTCTCTGGAGCGGGCAGCTCCACTGTGATCGTCCAAGGAAAACGTCCCCTGCACGATACCGAACACACCATCATCGCAGACCGCATCGTGGCAGCTACCTACCTGTCTGCCGTGGCGGCGGCTGGGGGAGAAGCGACCCTGACTGGGGTAGACCGGCGGGCGCTGCTGCCGGTGCTGGAAGTGTACCGGATGGCGGGATGCGAGGTGCATACTCGGCCGGACAGCATCACCATGACCTGTCCTCAACGGCTGAAAGCCGTCCGCCCCGTGCGCACGGCGCCCTATCCGGGGTTTCCCACCGATGCCCAACCGCCGGTACTGGCAGCCTTGTGCCGTGCCCAGGGAACCAGCGTGTTTGTAGAGACTATTTTTGAAAATCGCTTCCGGCACTGCGGCGAGCTGCTGCGGATGGGAGCGGATGTGCGGGTGGAAGGCCGAGTGGCGGTGGTCACCGGAGTCTCCCAGCTGAAAGGAGCGCCCGTCCATGCCCCTGACCTGCGGGGAGGCGCCGCTTTGGTGGTGGCCGCCCTGGGAGCGGAAGGGGAGAGCGTGGTCACCGGCCTGCGTCATATCGATCGCGGTTATGCCGATCTGGCCGGAGATCTGACCTGTTTGGGGGCTCATTTGCAGCGGATCCCGCAACAACCATAGAAACAGATAGGAGGGATAGGATGGCAAGACCACGCAAGCGCAGAAGGCGCCGCAGTCGAGGCGGCGGACGCTTTCTGAGCCTGTATTTGGTGCTGGCAGTGGTGGTGACCACCGTGGTAATCGGTGCTGGCTGCATTGTCTTTTTCAAGGTGAACCAGTTTGAGGTGGAGGGCAACCAACGGTACTCCACCGAGGAGATCGCCAAAGCCTCTGGAGTGAGCAAGGGAGATAACCTGTTTTTAGTGAACAAGACCGAGACGGCTCGGAAGCTGCTGGATGAGCTGGCCTATGTGCGCTCGGTGAACATCAAGCGCAAGCTGCCGGACACCCTGGTGATCACTGTGGCCGAGACGAACGCCGCCGCCGCCATCCAATCCGGAAAGGAGTGGTGGCTGGTCAACGAGGAGGGCAAGGTGCTGGACACCACCAAAAAACCCAAGGAATTTATCCAAATCACCGGCCTGGAGCTGGTGTCCCCAGAGGCGGGACAGAGCATGAAGGTCAAGAGCGAGGATAAACCCATGCGGGACAGCTTGCTCCGGCTGCTCAAGGCCATGAAGGGGCGGGAATTGCTGGAGGATGTGCGCAGTGTGGACTGCACAGACAGCAAGCTGCTGGTGATGGATTATCGGGGACAGCTGACGGTGAAAATACTGGAAGATGCCGACTTTGACTACCAGGTGAAGATGCTGGAAGCCGTGCTGGAAAAGTATGTAGATGTCAACTGGAGCAAGGACGACAAGGGGACGTTGGATATGACCTACGCTGACGGACACCCGCATCTGACGAAAAATAAAAAATCCTGACAACAGGAAGGAAATGTGGGAAAAATTGAACAGGAAATACTCCGGAACCTATTGACCTGTTCCCTGTTTCAGTTTACAATAATAAGGTACATTCATTTTGCGTGATTACTTCGTATACGAAGAAAATATAGGGGGAAACAAATATGTCCTTTGGATTCGAAACTGAGCCCAACAGCGCAGTAAACATCAAAGTCGTCGGCGTCGGCGGCGGCGGCAACAACGTAGTCAACCGCATGGTGCTCTCCGGCACCAAGGGTGTGGATTTTGTGGCGGTCAACACGGACAAGCAGGCGCTGGATGCCTCCAACGCCACCTTTAAGCTCCAGATCGGCGAGAAGCTGACCCACGGCAAGGGCGCAGGCGCAAAGCCCGATGTAGGCCGGAAGGCAGCCGAGGAAAACCGCAGTCAGCTGTCTAAGGCGCTGGAAAACACCGATATGGTCTTTGTCACCTGTGGTATGGGCGGCGGCACCGGTACCGGCGGCAGCCCCATCGTGGCAGACGTGGCTCGGGAGCTGGGCATCCTCACCGTGGGCGTGGTTACCAAGCCCTTCGCCTTTGAAGGCAAGGTGCGTATGCGCCAGGCCGAGGAAGGCATCACGGAGCTGAAGAACAAGGTGGATGCCCTGGTCATCATCCCCAACGAACGGTTAAAGATGGCCACCGACCAGAAGATCACCCTGGCCAACGCCTTCGAGATCGCAGATGACGTGCTCCGTCAGGCGGTGGAGTCTATCTCCGACCTGATCCAAAAGGTGGGCGTCATCAACCTGGACTTCGCTGATGTGACCTCCGTCATGAAGGATGCCGGTCTTGCCCACATGGGCGTAGGCCGTGCCGCAGGCGAGAACAAGGCCAAGGAAGCGGCCAAGCTGGCCGTCTCCTCCCCGTTGCTGGAGACTTCCATCAATGGCGCCAAGGGCGTGCTCATCAACATCACCAGCGGCAAGGACATCGGCCTGGACGAGGTGGATACCGCTGTCACCCTGGTGCAGCAGGCTGCTCATCCCGAAGCCAACATCATCTTCGGCAGCATCTTCGATGAGAACATGGAGGACGAGATGCGGGTCACCGTCATTGCCACCGGCTTTGACGATGCGGACGAGGAACCGGAAGTGCCCTCCTTCTCCCAGATCAGCAGCCAGGTCACTCAGCAGGAACCGGCTCCCGCACCTGTGCCCGAACCCACCCCTGCACCTGCCCCTCAGACGCCCCAGGAGAGCTTCTTTCAGGCGGTAGAGTTTGATCCGTTCAGCACTGCCACCCAGCAGAAGGCTGCCCCTGCGCCTGAGCAGCCCAAGGCAGCACCGGCCAAAAAGGATCCCTTTGACGATCTGATGGAAATGTTCAACCGCAGAAAGTAAGGTTGTTCAAGCTACATAGCCTATGAAAAGCAACGGGTCAGAATCTTAGGATTCTGACCCGTTTTTCGCCGTTTGGAAGGGGATACTTGCGTTTTTTACCACTTCCGTGTATCATTGGAATAGAAATCGTTGTCTGTAAGGGCGGGAGGAAACGCAGATGGATCAGTACGAGGCGCTGAAATACTACTTTGGTCACAGCCAGTTCCGGCAAGGGCAGGAGGCGCTCATTGACGCCATCCTGTCTGGCAGGGACGTGCTGGGCATCATGCCCACCGGCGGCGGGAAGTCCCTGTGCTACCAAATCCCCGCCCTGGTGTTCGACGGCGTCACCCTGGTCATCTCCCCCCTCATCTCCCTGATGAAAGACCAAGTAGCCGCGCTCAGCGAGGCAGGCATCCAGGCCGCCTATTTGAACAGCACCCTCACCGTCCAGCAGATGGAGCTGGTGTACCAGCGTGCCAGAGCGGGGGCGTACCAGCTTCTGTATGTGGCGCCGGAGCGATTGGATACGGCGGAGTTTTCCGCTCTCATGGCGGAAATTTCTGTGCTCCTCGTGGCGGTGGATGAAGCCCACTGTATCTCCCAGTGGGGGCAGGATTTCCGTCCCAGCTACTTGAGCATTGCCGCCTTCGTCCAACGCCTGCCAAGGCATCCTGTGGTGGCGGCCTTCACCGCCACTGCTACGGGGGAGGTGCAGGAGGACATCGTGCGGCGATTGGAGCTGCGGGAGCCTTTGCGCATTGTGACCGGATTCGACCGACCCAACCTGTTCTTTGACGTGCGCCGCCCCAAGCAAAAGACGCCTGTCCTGCTCCGACTCATCCAGGAGCGGCAGGACAAGAGTGGCATCGTCTACTGCGCCACCCGTTCCGCCGTGGAACGCCTCTGCAAGAACCTGTGCGCCAAGGGCATCGCCGCCACTCGGTATCACGCTGGGCTGGACGAGGAGGAGCGGCGGCAGAATCAAGACGACTTCCAGTTCGACCGGAAGACGGTCATGGTGGCTACCAACGCCTTCGGCATGGGCATTGACAAGTCCAATGTGGGCTTCGTCATCCACTACCATATGCCCAAGAGCCTAGAGGCGTACTATCAGGAGGCCGGCCGTGCCGGCCGAGATGGGGAACCGGCGGACTGCATCCTGCTCTACTCCAACGGCGATGTGGAGACGGCCAAATATCTCATCGAAAACAGCGGTAACGACCTGCTGACCCAAGAGGAACAGGATCACATCCGCCAGCGGGACTATGACCGGCTCAACGCCATCATCGGCTACTGCAAGACCACCCAGTGCTATCGTAGCTACATCCTGTCCTATTTTGGCCAGAACGCCCCCGCTTCCTGCGGCAACTGTGGGAACTGCAAGGAGGACTATGAGAATCGGGACATCACCGTTCACGCCCAGATGATCCTGTCCTGTATCCTGCGCATCCGGCAGAGGACGGGCTACTATGTGGGCAAGACCCTGGTGACGCAGACGTTGCAGGGGAGCAAGAACCGGCGGGTGCTGGATATGGGGCTGGATGAGCTGTCTACCTACGGACTGCTGCCCAAGACATCAGCACGAGAGATACGGGATGAGATCGAGTTTTTGGAGCAGGAGGGCTACCTGCGCACCAATCCGGAGCATCAGACCTTGGAGCCATCCCAGACCGCTTCCGCCATCCTCTTTGAGGGTAAAAAAGTGTCCATGCCCGTCCGTGCTGACCGGATTGAGGAGGAGAGCGGAGACGGGCGAAAAGGGCAAAAAAAGGCCGCAGGAGAGCTTACGGAGGACGCCAAGGGGCTGTACAATGTCCTCAAAGCCCTGCGCATGAAGTTGGCTCAGGAGCAGGATATGCCTGCCTACATCGTCTTCTCCAACGCCACCCTCACCGATATGGCAGTCAAGGCACCCCGTACCATGCCGGAGTTTTTGGGCGTGTCCGGCGTGGGTGAGGTAAAAGCGGAGAAATATGGGGAAGCGTTTTTGAAGGCCATTGCCCTGTATCAAGAGAAACAACAGCGCTGATCTGTATTTTCAGGCAAAGACAAGCGGACATTTCTTTCGAAATGTCCGCTTGCCTTTTGCTTGTCAACGTGTTAAGGAGTTTGTTCTATCTATAACTAGGAGAAATGTTTGAAAAAGTAGGAGTTGTTTTTATGAGGAGAATTAAAATGGGTTGGCAATGGTTTGTGTGAGGCTTGGATCAGATCTGAAGGGCAGCTTCCAGGGCGTCATGGGTGGCCAGGACGGCGTTGCCGGGTGCCTTGGCAGCTTCGCCAATGACAAAGACCTGGGGAGCGACCTTCTCGGCGGTTTCCTTCAGCACGGCGTTGGAACGGGAACCCATGGCCAGAACCACATTGTCATACCCACGGAGGGAACCGGCAGTGCCATCAGCCAGGGTGTAGTCCACGCCATCGGGATAGAACTGGCTGACCTTGGCGCTGGGCCGCAGGAGGACATGGTGTTCTTCAAAGTTCGCGAACATATAACGACGGTTTTCAGGGGTGACGTCAGCGGCGATGACGTCCTTCATCTCAATCACAGCAGCCTCGTGACCCCGTTCTGCCAGGTATTCGGCAGCTTCGCAGCCCACCATGCCGCCGCCGACCACCAGAACCTTCTGTCCCATGGGCGCCTTGCCTTCCAGCATATCCTGAGCGGTGATGTAGCCGCAGGTATCCAGGCCGGGGATGGGCAGGATGAGGGGGGTGGAGCCGGTGGCCAGGATGATGGCATCGGGATGCAGGGAAGTGAGGAGGGCTTCATCTGCTTCCACGTTGCAGCGCAGATCCACGCCGGCCTTCTCGCATTTGACGATGAAGGAGCGGATGACTTCGGTGATCTGACCCTTGCCGGTGGGGTAAGCGGCGATGCGGAAGTTGCCGCCCAGTTCCGGATGCTTCTCCAGCAGGGTGACCTGATGGCCGCGCAGAGCGCAGATCCAAGCGGCGTACAGACCGCCGGGGCCGCCGCCGACCACGACCACATTCTTGGACACTTCGGCGGGCGTCAGGTCGGATTCACGGCCAACGCAGGGGTTCACGGCGCAGGAGATGGGACGGCCGGCGAACATATTGGGCACGCAGCCCAGCAGGCAGCCGATGCAGGGAGCCAGAGTCTCCAGGTTGCCAGTTCTTGCCTTGGCGGGCAGTTCGGGGTCAGCGATGCTCTGACGGCCGAAGGCGATCAGGTCGGCACGCCCCTGCTTGACCAGCAGTTCTGCGTACTGAGGTTCGGTAAAACGACCCACAGCAATGACGGGGACGGAGACAGCCTGCTTGATCTCCGTGACCAGGTTGGCGTTGAAGCCGCCGTGGGTGATGCCAGGCGCCCACATAAACTCGTCATGGAGGTGGACAGCACGGGTCACATGGAGGGCGTCTACGCCGCATTCCTGTTCCAGGTAAGCGGCCACAGCAGCTGCGTCCTGAACGGTCTGGCCGCCTTCCACTTCATCGCTGGCGTTGATACGACAGAGGATGGGGAGGTTGCCGCCAGTCTTCCGACGGATGTTTTCGATGATGAGGCGGGGCAGACGCATCCGGTTTTCAAAGCAGCCGCCGAACTCATCGGTGCGGTTGTTGGTACGCTGGGAGATGAAGGTGCTTACCAGGTAACCGTGGGCGCAGTGGACTTCAACCATGTCGATGCCAGCCTGCTGGGCACGGCGAGCGGCGTCGCCATAGCACTCGATCAGGCGGTACACTTCCTCAGTAGGCATGGCCACGGGGATCTCACGACCGACCGCAGCGGGCATGGCGCTGGCTGCCTTCAGAGGGTAGCCGGTGAGGGCGGAGTTGCCCTCGGGGCCTGCGTGCTGGAGCTGGATGGAGACTTTGGCGCCGTAGGCGTGGCAGGCGTCTGCCACCCGACGGAAGCTGTCAACGGTGTCGTCAGAGAACAGGCAGGGCTTGCGGGGGCCGCCCTTGGCTTCCTTGTAGACGACGGTGGATTCGATGGTGATCAGGCCGAATCCGCCCTTGGCGCGTGCCTGGTAGTAGGACAGAGAACGGTCGCTGAGGGTGCCATCGGTGTTGGCGAAGTTGTTGCCCATGGGAGGCACGACGAAACGGTTGGGGACGGTCACAGTGCCGATCTGCACCGGGGAAAACATAGTCGGAAACTTCATATCTTAACTCCTCCTCTTTGGTATCTTCGGTAATTTCAGACGTTACAGGCGGGAACTCAGGAGAAGAACTTCTCCAGGACTTCCTGCGCAGGCATATCCTTGCCGGTGTACAGCTTGAACGCTGCCACACCCTGCCACAGCAGCATACCGATGCCGCCTACGGCGATCTTGCAGCCGGCTGCCTTGGCTTCCTGGATCATGCGGGTCTCTCTGGGGTTGTAGACGGTGTCGGCAACCACCAGGTCAGGACGGAACAGGGAGGGGTCGATGAGGCTCTGGTCTTCCAGGGGCTTCATGCCCACCTTGGTGGCGTTGACCAGGATGTCACAATGGTTGACCGCTTCAGCCAGGGCTTCCTTGTCCTGGAGGGGCTGGATGGTGACTTTGCAGTTGGGCACCGCTTCTGCCAGCTTCTGGACGGTCAGTTCGCCGTTGGAGTAGAAGTCATAGCCGGTACGGTTGAAGATGGCGATCTCAGCGGCGCCGTCCAGAGCGGTCTGCATACAGATGGCGGTTGCTGCGCCGCCTGCGCCCATGACCACCAGCTTCTTGCCCTTGACTTCCACGCCATGCTCATGCAGGTTGCGGACGAAGCCCACACCATCGGTGTTGTGGCCGGTCAGCTTGCCGTTTTCGTCCACGGTGACGGTGTTGCAGGCGCCGATGAGCTTGGCAGCGGGGGACAGCTCGTCCACCAGGTGGGAGACAGCGGTCTTGTCCGGCATGGTCACGTTGAAGCCGCCTACGCCCAGAGTCTTGAGGGCTTCTACGCCTGCTTCCACCTGCTCCAGGGGAATGTCAAAGGCCAGGTAAGCGGCGTCAATGCCCAGGCGTTCGAAGGTGTAGTTGTACATAGCGGGGGAGCCGGAGTGGCCAACGGGGGAGCCGATCAGGCAAAAGAGCTTCGTGTGTCCAGAGATTCTGCTTTCCATATTGTAATACCTCCAAAAAAGTCGTAGATCGAATGAAAGGTTCGGTGTGTGGCGCTTACTGTTCCACTACTTCAGGCCAAGCCTGTTCCAGAACAGCGCGGGTTGCGTTGAAGTTTGCCTTGGCGGCTTCTGCCACGCCGGCGCTCAGGATCTCATCGCTGATGACTTCCACGCCCATGACAGCGGGTTCAATGCCCTTTTCACGGATCATCTTCACAAAGCCAGCGGTGTCGCCGTGGCCGGTGCCGGGCATCATGCGGTCATGCATGGACTCGTCCCGGAGGACGGGAGCGGCATAGGGGTGTGCCTGAACATCGTTGATCTGGACGGCGACCACCTTATCAGCGGGGACGTCAGCCAGAACGGAGGGGTCATAGCTCTGGTTGGCACGGATCCAGTGCCAGGAGTCCAGGATGAGCTTTGCGTTGTCGCAGCCGGATTCTTTGACCACAGCCCAAGCCTTCTTCACATCGGGCAGACCGCTGTAGGGCATGGGTTCCACGCCGATGGTGTACTTGCCGGCACGGTGGCACAGTTCACGCAGCTTCTGAGCGGTGTGTTCGACAGAGTAGTTCTCCATCAGGCCGCAGTTGATGTGGTTGACGCCGAACAGCTGGCACATATGGAAGCACATCTGTTCCTTGTACTTCTGCTCGTAGGAGCGGTGGTCATCGGCCCACTGGACAATGTATTCCACTTCGGTGACCTTCATATCGTACTTTTCCAGGATGGCCAGGATGTCCGCATCGAACAGACCTTCGTTCAGGGCGTCCACATAGGTTTCCGCACGGAGACCGATGCCTTCAAAACCGGCGGCCTTTGCTGCTGCAACACGTTCTTCAAAGGTGCACTGATCGCCCAGGGTCCAGGAGCTGACGGTGATGGGATATTTCTGAGACATAGTAGTTTCCTCCTTGTGTTTCTATCAATGGTTGACCTGCTGCAATACTGCTTCGCAGACTTCTTCAATGTTCAAGTCCGAGGTGTCCACGGTCACATCGGCCGCAGCCTCGTATTTGGGTCGGCGCTGCTCCATCAGTTCGGAGATGCCTTCCACGCTTTTGCGGTTCTGGAGCAGAGGGCGGTCATCGCTGTCCTTGACCCGATCCAGGATGACCTCTGGACGGGCGGTGAGCAGGACGATGGTGCCGCAGGCTCTCATAGCCGCTACGTTTTCCTCCCGCATGGGCACGCCGCCGCCGCAGGAGATGATACGGGGTTCCCCCTGGGCACAGCCCTGGAGCAGGGCTGTTTCACAGGTACGGAAGTAGGGTTCGCCCTTCTGGGCGAAAATTTCGGGGATGGTCATGCCCTCGTTTTCCGAGATGCACTGATCCATTTCAACGACCGCACGGCCGAGCTTCTGTCCCAGGGCGGCGGAGACAGAGGATTTGCCCGCACCCATGAAGCCAATGAGAAAGAGGTTGTTCGTTGTTTTCATCCGTTATGCCTCCGCTCTTTCAGCAGCTGCCCGCTCCCGCTTCTGGCAGACGTTCAGGTACAGAGCCAGCAGGATGCCCACCAGGGTGACTGCCATATTGAACAGCAGAACCAGACGGGGGCCGTTGGTGCCGCCCACACGGGTCAGGACGCCGGCCACGCTGATGACCAGGTAGTTGGCCACGCTGGAGGCGATCATGACGATGGAGGTGATGACGCCGCGGTTCTTGGGGAACATCTCGTTGGCGACTGCGGTGACCAGCTGGAGCACGCCGCCTGCTGCGAAGAAGCCCAGGAGGAAGCCGCCGGCCAGGCAGATGAACGGGGTCTGTACGAAGTAGATGACGCCCAGGGTGATAAAGGCGATGCAGGGATAGACGATGAGGATCTTAGCCGGTTCTACCTTGCGGCTGAGCAGTGCAGCGCTGACGAACAGGGCGCAGACGATGCCCACGGAGTAGAAGGACTGAATCATAGCAGGATCCTGTAAGCCGTACAGCTTGCCCAGCTCCTGGTTGCAGTTCATCCACAGCATGAAGGTGGTGGAGGTGGTGAAGCCCAGGCAGATCAGGATGATAGCGGGGGCGGTGAAGTGCATCTTTTCCTTGGGCTTGTCGGCGCTCTTGACCACTCGTTCAAAGGGCGGGAAGGGCAGGAAGCAGAGGAAGATGCCGTCCACGATGATGATGACCGCAGTGGCGATGAAGATGGTGTGGAAGGGCAGGTTCCGTGCGGCCACAAAGCCGATGGCAAAGGGGAGCAGGAACTGTGCGATGGAGATGGCCAGCTTGGTGAAGATGTTGGCGATGGTGCCCTTTTCCTTGAAGATCTCCATGCAGGAGGGGGTGATGCTGGTGTCCAGGAAGGAGTTTGCCATACCGCTGATGACGGCCAGGACGTAACCGATATACATATTCGGTGCAAAAGTGATGGCCAGCAGAAAGATGGCGTAGAGGACGCAGCCGATCAGAGCGGACAGGCGGCGGCCGAGACGGTCGGACAGGGGACCTGCGATGGGGAAGGCCACCAGACGGCCCAGGCCGATGGCGGCGATGACGGCCACGACGCTGGATACGTCAAAGCTGCCGTCTGCCAGCTTGCTGGCGCCCCACAGGGCGGCGAAGTCCTGCTTGTACTGCCCCATGATGGTCGCTGCGATGCCCAGGACAAAGTAGGTGATGTACAGGGCTAAGGCAGTGGGATAGTATCTTCTGGAATCTGTCTTTGTCATGTCTTGTTCATCCTTTCTCTCTTTCGTTGGTGGTTAATCGTAAAGCAGTGCTTGAATCTCATCAATGGGCATCTCCAGACCCTTGCTGTACAGCCGGAACGCTTCCGCACCCTGGCACAGCAGCATCCCCAGCCCGCCGCAGGTCTTGCAGCCAGCGGCTTTGGCTTCTCGGAGCAGTTTCGTTTCGGTGGGGGAGTAGACCACATCGGTGACGATCAGATCAGGCCGGAACCAGCTGGGGTCTTTGATGTTGCTCATGTCCTCCATGGGGGGCATCCCCACCATGTTGGCGTTGGAGAGGATGTCGCAGTGATCCACTGCCTCATGCAGGGCGTCCTGGTCGGCCAGGTCGTGGAGGGAGAGAACACAGTTGGGGGCGACCTTGTGGATGGCCTCCATCCGTTCTTCAATACTGGGCCAGAACTTATCCTTCCGATTGAAGATGGCCAGCTCCGCCGCACCTTCCAGCGCCACCTGTACGGCGATGGAGGAACCAACGCCGCCACAGCCGATCAAGGTGATCTTCTTGCCGGCCACTTCGATGCCGTTCCGGCGGAGGTTCTGGGTGTAGCCGCAGCCGTCGGTGTTGTATCCCACCAAGACGCCGTCCTCATTGACGATGGTGTTCACGGCCTGAATGGTCTCTGCCGCCGGGGTCAGGCGATCTAAGTAAGGGACGACCGTGGTCTTAAAGGGCATCGTCACGTTGGCGCCCCGCATATGCAGGGTGCGGATGGCTTTTACGGACTGCTCCACCTGATCGGCGGCCACATCAAAGGCCAGATAGGCGCAGTCCATATGGAACTTCCGAAAACAGTAGTTATACATGGCAGGGGACTTGGAGTGTGCGACCGGCGATCCGATCAGTCCCAGCAGGGTGGTGGTTCCTGACAGCTGCATATGCGTTTCCTCCTCTTGCCGTCCAGCGGCGGCATTTTTTTCGTATTGGTTGAGGCGGCGGTACAGGCGTCCGTACTGCTTGCCTGGCGGCTGCCGCCCTCGGCTGACCCTACTGTACCCCATTGTGAGGGAAATAACAAATCAATAAAATTTGATAAAATGATAGTTTTCTTCTATCAGTTATAGTATAATCATACCAAAGAAAGGGGGCGTATTTTGCGTGAATTTATCACACCTGCGTTACTTCGTAGAGCTGGCTCACGTCCAGCATTACACCCGCACTGCTGAGCGGCTATGCATCACTCAGCCCAGCCTCAGCCACGCCATCTCCCAGCTGGAGGGAGAACTGGGGGTGCCGCTGTTTGAGAAGAACGGGCGGAGTATCTCCCTGACCCAGTATGGAGAACAGTTCCTAGCCTGTGCCCAGGAAACCCTGTCCATTTTGGATGAGGGGGTGGAATCCCTCCAGCGGGTCAGCCGTGGGGAGGGGCTGATCCGGCTGGGATTGCTGCGGACGTTGGGGGTAGATTATGTGCCCCAATTGGCAGCTCGATTCCTGGCAGAGAACCCGGGAAAGGACATTCGATTCACCTTTCACACCGGTGTGACCAGCCATCTTTTGGATGAACTGGCAGAGAAAAAGGTTGATTTGGTGTTTTCATCCAAACCGCCAGTGGAAATGGGCTTAACTGCCATTGCAGTAGAGCAGCAGGATCTGGTGCTCATCGTGCCCAAAAACCATCCTTTGGCAAAGAACCACTCGGTGGATTTGACGGAAACCCTGCCTTATCCCCAGGTCTACTTCTCAGAAGGCTCCGGAATGCGGGGCGTGGTGGAGGAATTGTTCTCTAAAATTGACGGCAAACCCGTCATCGCCTACGAGACGGAGGAAGATCAGGTGGTGGCCGGTTTGGTTGCTGCCGGATTTGGTATCGCCGTGGTGCCCTATATGGATATGCTGCTGCGGTTGGATGTGAAGATCATCCAGATCGCCCATCCGTTGTGGGAGCGCAGCTTCTACCTGGTCAGTGATGACCGGGCCTATCAGCCGCCGGCGGTGCAGAAATTCCGGCAGTTTGTACTCAACGGAGGGACACTGTGAAATTGCACAAATTTCGGCATCGAAATTGGAACAGATAGACAAAACCGATCAACCTATCGAAAAAAACAATCGAATTTTCAGGCGTCCTTGCATAAAAAACAGGCACAAGTTGGGTACTTGTGCCTGTTTTTTTGGTGTTTGGGCGGATTTTGGGCGGATTTTGCCCTTCCGTCAAGTTGCTGAGGCGGAATCGGCGTTCTGTGCCTGTCCTGCCAGCCGTTTGGACGGTCGGAAAACCAACAGAGCGATGCCGATGAGCAAGGCGGTTGTGGCTAGACTAATCGGATAGACGTACAGGATGGTGGAAAAGGTGCGCTTGACGGGGAACACGAAGGAAATCCAGAGGATGCGTATTCCGCAAACGCCGAAGATGACCAGCAAGGCGGGCGCCAAGGAAATGCCAAATCCGCGAAGGTAGCCAGACATAACCTCGTAGAGCATACTAAAGACGTAGGCAGTAAAGACGATGAGCAGTCGAGAATAGCCGATGTCGATGACCTGGGGGTCTGGGTTGAACAGCGCCAGAACGAATTTTCCGGCAAAGAGAATGATAAAAATGGCGGACGCAGTGGCAATGGCATCCTCTAAGATGCACAGGCCGAGAATTTTCCGGCAGCGCTTGACCTGCCCTGCACCATAATTTTGTCCCACAAAGGTGGCGCAAGCCTGGCTGAAGGAGTTCATGACGTAATAGGCGATAATCTCGATGTTCAGCGCAGCGCTGGAAGCGGCCATGACGATGGTGCCCAAGCTGTTGATGGCGGACTGGATGACGATGTTGGAGATGGCAAAGACTGCGCTCTGGATGCCGGCGGGCAAGCCAATGCGCATGATCTGGCGGAAGCTGCCCCAGTGAATGGTCAGCAGCTGCGGTTCCACATGGATGTACTGGTCGCTTTTCCGCAGTTTCCGGTATAAAAGGATGGAGCTGACTACATTAGATAGCACCGTGGCGATGGCTACGCCATTGACGGTCATATGGAACCCAATGACGAACAGCAGGTTCAGCAGCACATTCAGGACACCGGAGGCGGCCAGGGCGATGAGCGGTACCTTAGTCTCGCCGATGCTGCGGAAGATAGCGGCTTCAAAGTTGTAGAGCAAGATGGCGGGCATACCCAAGAAATAGATGCGCAGGTAGAGCAGGGAGAGGGGGTAGACGTCCTCTGGCACCTGAAGCAGGTTCAGCAGGCTGCCGGCGATCAGCTCGCCGATGATGGCTACGATGACCCCTCCTACCACCGCCATGACCATGGAGGTGTGAACGGCGTTTTGTGCGCTTTTTCTGTCGTTGTTGCCAATGGCGTTGGCGATGACTACGGTGGCGCCCAGAGCGATGCCGATGAAAAGCCCCAAAATCAGGTTGATAATTGGCCCGTTGGCGCCTACGGCGGCTACGGCGGCGGTGCGGCTGCCGCTGGCGAAGTTGCCCACTACGGCTACGTCCGCAGCATTAAACAGCTGCCCTAACGCCGCTGTGGCGGCGACTGGCAGGGCAAACCGGAGGAGTTTGTCCCAAATAGAGCCGTGGAGCATATCCAGCTTGGCGGTTCCTTGTTCCATAGCGTTCACGTTCCTTACCTTGATATAATAGAATGGTATCTTCTGTTCCAGCACAGTTAGAAAGCGTGGAGAGAAGGATAGTAACTCTATTATAACGATTCGCCGGAGTTTGTACAGGGAAATTTTCCCTAGTCTGAGGAAAAGGGAGAAACACCCCTCCGTCGGGTGCGGCGGAGGGGTGTCCCCATGAATGATAGGCGGGTGAAAATGGAAAAGATAAAACAATCCAATTCACCAGAGAGGGATGCGATCAGATGATCTCTTTGTTGGTACGCATGGTGTCAATGATTTCCTGGGTGAAGCCGTATTCCTTCAGGACTTCATCGGTGTGCTGGCCGATGCCGCCCAGGGAGACAGTCTCACGCTGTTCGTAGCTCTTGAAGTGGAGGGGAGGACGAACGACGGCGTTGGTGACGCCATTGCCCCAGGTGACTTCCTGGAGGTAGTCGTTGGCCCAGGCTTGTTCGTCCTTGGGCACGTCCTCGAAGTGGTTCAGGCGGGAGTAGACCAGGTCGTCCTTGCGGAAGATGTCCTCCCATTCGTAAGAGGTCTTTTCCTTCATCTTGGCACGCACCTTCATGGTCAGGTCATAGATGTAGTCGCTGTCCGCCAGGGTTTTTTCGTTCTGACAGCGGGGGTCGTCGATTTCTTCTTCCATGCCCAGGGCTTTGCAGTAGCGGGAGAAGTTCTTCTCATAGCCGATGCCCACCAACGCCAGCCATTCGCCGTCCTTGCACACATAGTCATAGACCATGGGGCTGCCGGGACGGTCTACGTCCTCGGGGAAGTGGTGGTTGTAAGGGGGCTGTGCGCACATGATGGACTGTGCGTTGACCCACATACTGGTGCCAAAGAGAGAGTTGGTGACCAGGGTGCCCTTGCCGGTGACGTCACGACCCCGCAGGGCGGTGACCATGCCAGCGAAGATGAGCAGACCGGTGACCATGTCGCCATAGCCACCGGAGGCACGGACGGGGAAGGTACCTTCCTCCACCCAACCCACACGGGCGCCGACCCGAGACCAGAAGGAGGCGATGTCGAAGCCGGGGGCTTCGGCGTCGGGGCCGCGGTGACCGTAGCCGGTGAAGTGGAAGTAGATGAGCTTGGGGAACTTTTTTTTCAGGGTGTCGTAGTCCAGCCCCATCTTGGCCAGACCCTTCATGCGCACGCTGGTGCAGAACACATCGGTGTTCTCCAGCAGCTTCATAAACACTGCTCTGCCGCCTTCGGTTTTCAGATCCAGGCTGATCAGGCGCTTGCCGTTGTTCTGGATGGTAAAGACGGGGCAGGAGAAATCATCAATGGTCAGGTTGACGTTCAACCCAGAGTAACGCCAGGGGTCGCCACCAGCAGTCTCAATCTTGATCACGTCCGCGCCATACTCTGCCATCAGCCGGCAGGCAGAGGGAACCGCTACATGAGTGCCCAGTTCCAGCACTTTAATTCCTTTCAGAGGTGCGTCCATATTGTTCTCCTTTGTATTGGTTTGGATTCTATCTCATTTATAGAGGGACAAGTTTCCTTGACATAGGGGCCGCCCAGGGGGCACAAGTGAGTGAATGACCATGGGGTGGAAGGATGTAACCCCTGAGCGGGCCTTGATCTGCTTTCATGATAGCATTGGAAGGGGGGAGTGTCATCGGAACAAAATACTTAAATATCGAAAATAAACTGAAAATCATCCAAGTTTTCCGCAAAAATATTCACACTTCTTGCGATTCCATCTGGCAACCTTCCCCCACATCGCTCCTGTGAAAATGCTGCATTTTTCACCAGTGACATCGTAGAAAATGACTAAAATACACAAAACAGGCGTTCGATAAACAATCGAACGCCTGTTTCCACTATGCCTTGGCCAGCAGTGTTTTGAGTGCTTCGTTGAGCCCCTCCAGGGTCAGCTGATACATCCCGCCGAACAGGTCGGAGATGGCGTCATAGCTGGTCGTCCAGAACTTGCCGCCGGAGGGACGCCCTTCCGGATTGACCCAGACCAGATGGGGATAGCGATCCTTGAACCGCTTCAGCCACTGAATCCCTGGCGTCTTGTTGACGCCGTAACGGCTGAATGAGAAGTAGGAGGTGCGTAACAGTTCATCTGGGTTCATCTGGGCGTCACCTACGAACATGAGCCGGTAGTCTGGTGTCAGCTGACGCAAGACCTGTTCGGTGGCGATGGCGCTTTGATCCTGACAGCGAGGGTCGGTGTAGAGCTGGTCATAGACACAGTTGTGGAAGTAGAAAAGTTTGAAATCCTTCCAGTGGTTGGCCTGATTGGCCGCATGAAACAGAGTGGAGCAGAGACGGCCGTAGTGGTACATGGAGCCGCCGCTGTCCATGAGCAGAGCCAGCTTGATGGTGTTTTTTCGGGGCTTTTCGTAGACCACCCGCAGACAGCCGCCGTTCTGGCAGGTGGCGTGGATGGTCTTGTCCAGGGCGAATTCCGTCTCCGGCACATCCTCTCGACCAGAGTACTGCCGCAGGCGCCGGAAGGCGACCTGCATCTGCCGCAAGTCCAGCACCTGATCCTCTCGGAAATCTCGGAATTCCCGTCGCTGAGCCACGGAGAAGGCACGGCGGAACCGGCCTTCTCCCCCCACCCGTACGCCTTTGGGACTGTACCCATTGCGCCCGAAGGGGGAGACGCCGCTGGTGCCCACATAGAAATTGCCTCGGTTGTGCTCCTCCTTCTGGGTGCGCAGCCGTTCTCGGAACATCTGGGAGACTTCGTTGTTGGAGTAGGCATCGTTTGCTTCCGCCAATTTGAAGTTGTAAACGCCGTTGTCCTGCACTTCCGGATGCGCCAGCCACTCCATGAACGCTTCCGGCACCGATTCCAACAGGTCGATGTCTCCGAAGTAGTCCAGAAAGCCCCGATCCAGCTTGTCCAGGTCGCTCTCGCTCTTGGCCAAGGTCAGGCGGCACAGCTCGTAAAAGCCCAGCAGGCTGTTCCGGTGCAGACCCGCCTCCAGCCCTCGGAGCAGGGTCTGCCATTCAGGCAGGGAGAGGTTCAGGCCATACGCCTGCCGCAGCAAATAGAAGAATTCAGTGAACATTCTGTCGCCCCTTCCAGTATTGCTGTACCTTTGCCCAATCCCCCTCCAGCTTCAGCAGCGTCCCCAGATAAGGCAGCCCATCCGGCTCCGCCCCAGTCAGAGCCAGGGCGTGGAGCCAATCCAGCAGCTCGGAGGTACCGGGCTTCTTTTGCAGTGTGGTCAGGGAGCGGATCCAGTAGAATACCTCCAACGCTCGGTCGAACCGTTCCGGCGGCAGCGCATCCAGTCCGGTGTGGACGGAGAGGATGGCACGCATTTCGTCTTTCTCCGGAAAGGGGATGACATAGAACAGACAGCGCCGGAGGAAGGCGGCGGGCAGTTCCTTTTCTCCGTTGGAGGTCAGGAGCACCAAGGGGGGATGCCGAGCCTGGATGACCGCTCCCGTCTCGGCAATCTGGAATTGTCCCCGTTCCAGCTCCCACAGTAAGTCGCCGGGGAAGTCCAAATCCGCCTTGTCGATGCCGTCGATGAGCAGCACCACCGGTTCGTGGGATACAAACGCCTGTCCCAACTGCCCCAGGTGCAGATAGGCGGTCAGATCCTTGGGACGGGGACGGCCAGGGACGGCCGCACGCAGCAATTGACTGTCGTACAGCCGCCGTACCCCGTCATATTGGTATAGACCTTGGTTGGCCTTGGCGTCCGATTTCAGGTTCCACACCAGCAGCGGCCGTTGGAGCGTTTGAGCAGCAGCCTGCGCCAGACCGGTCTTTCCCGTGCCCGGTTCGCCTCGGAGGAGGAGAGGCTTGTTCAGGGTCAGCGCTGCTTCCACGGCGTATTGCAGCTCCGGCCGGATGAGGTAGCCGTTCACATGGTTCCAATCCCCCATGGTCGTTCTCCTTTCCCTGTGGTCAGCCGATGCAGCGGTCATCAATGCGGAAGGTCAGCGCCAGCGCCAGCAGGCTCAGGATGCCTGCGATCCAGTAAGAGAGTGTGTAGCTGCCGGTGGCGGTCTGGACCACACCGATGAGGGCATAACCGGCAGAGCGCAGGGCGCAGACCACCATGTAGACCAGCCCGAAGGCACGGGCGTAGCCGTAGCGGCCAAAGACGGTGGCGGTGAAGGAGCCAACGTAGTTGGAGGAGACGCCTAGGATGGAGCCAACGATAAAGGCGCCGAACAGGGGCACCGCCGGCCCCTCGATCAGATGTCCCGCAGCCACGGCGAAGGCGGCGCCGGCGATGGCGTGCATGAGGCACATCCAAACGGTGGCCTTTTTCACACCCACCTTCTGATCCAGCAATCCCCACAGGTAGCTGCCCACACCGCCCAGGATAGAAGCGATAGAATAGATGGCGGTGGAGGTAGAGGCGGAGAAGCCGCAGGCGATCATATTGGGGATGAACTGGACGATGAGGACGGTGATGGCCATCTGTACCAGTCCGTTGACCACCCCGATCTGCCACATCTGCTTGGTCTTGAGCAGCTGGGCGGTGGTCAGGTGGTGGCTCTTTTCGTATGCCACTGCCTTTTCATGCAGCACCTTGAATTCCTCCAAGGTGTGGGTCCAGTCGTTGTCCGGCGCACAGCCATGCTCCTCCGGATCACTCTTGACCAAGAAGATGCACACCAGCAGCATGACCAGCAGGCACACGCCCACCGTCTGATAGGCGATGCGCAGGTTGAACCGATGCATGACCCAGGAGAAGGTGGGGAGCATGAGGACGGGAGAGGCTTGGAAGCCGATGGTGGCCCAGCCCATGGCCAGACCCTTTTTCCGAGGAAACCAGTTGGAGAGGATGGCGGTGCCGCCCACGAAACCGAAGCCGTTGCCGAAGATATTGACCAGGATGAGGATGAGGACGTACTGCCACAGCTGGGTCACTGCACCCCAGACCATACAGCACAGAGCCACAATGGCCAGACTGATGCAGTAAACGATCTTGACCCCGTATCTGCACACACAGTTGCTGAGGACAACGCAGCCAACGATGGAGATCAGCCCTGCCACGGTGGAGTAACTCAGCAGTACCCCGCTCTGCCAGCCCCGCAGCTGGGCGAAGGCGGAGACGGTGATGTTCATGCCGTCTACGATCAGGTTGCCGGCGAACATGAAGGAGAAGAATGCGAAGAGGATGGTGAACCAGCCCCAGGCGCCGAAATTGCTCCGAGTCGTCTGGAATTGAGAGGAGCGTACTTGTTCTTTCATAGGTTTTGTTCCTTCTCGTATCGGAGTAGAGGATGATAAGGTGGGGGAAAAACCGGAGAGGTTGCCCTCTCCGGTTTTCCCTTGGGACAGGGGGAATCCCGTCCGCTTCCGTACAGAGGTCACTTCAGGCATTGTGGCCCACTTCTGCACGGCACATCCATTCAGTTGTGTTTCGTTGTGTGGCAGACTTACTGCTGAGTGGATTTTGCTTTGACCTGCTTGTTGACCGCGCCGCAGCAGACGAGCATCAGGACGGTGCTGATGGCCAGACCGAAGATGCACAGGTTCCAGTCAGCCAGGATGCCTTCGCCGAAGATGGCCTTGGAGATGACAGGAGTGATAAAGCCGGCGGCGAAGCTGCCCAGGTTGATGCAGGCGTACATGACGCCCAGCAGGGAAGCGGCAGCGGAGGGGACGGAGGTCAGGGGGAGGAGCTGGCAGAGGTGAGAGTTGTTCATTTCGAAGCCGAAACCATACAGCACAGTACCCACCATCAGCAGGGGCAGGCTACAGCTTTTGGCGGCAGTGAAGTTGATGATCATGCCTACGCAGAGGAACAGGATGCCGGCGCCGGTGGTGAAGTTCTTGAAGATACGGCACCATACTCTGGCGTAGAGCAGGCCGCCCACGGCGATGGCCACGGTAAAGACGGACAGCACGTTTGCTGCGGTGGCAGCGGTCATGCCCATGCCGCCAGCTTCCACAGCGGTGCTGGTGACGATGGAAACGTTGGTCATGAATGCGTAGGAGAACAGCAGGGTCAGGAACTGGACGGCCAGCAGAGCGATGGTCAGGGGGTAGTAGATCTTTTCCTTGGCCTTTTCTTCATGGGGCAGCTTTGCCTGTTCCCGATTGTAGTCCTCCACTGGGCAGCTCTTGGGCATCATGAACAGGATGTACAGGAAGATGGGAACCAGAATCAGAGCGACCATGAAGGAGCGCTGATAGCTGCCGGAGGCCACGGCGAAGCGAGCGGACAGCTGCTGATAGACGATGCCCATGACAGCGCCCAGGGTGCTTCTCAGACCCAGCATATCCGCAGCGCCCTTTTCGTCGAACATATCGACGGCGAAGGAAGCGGCGAAGGAGTACATGAAGCCGATGCCGAAGCCGGCGACTGTACGGCAGATGAACAGGGGCCAGAAGCCGGGGACGATGGCGGGGATGAACTGGAAGAAGGACAGGGCGATGCCGAACAGCAGCAGCTGCTTCTTATAAAAGACCTTCATCAGCGGCCCCAGCAGGATGGAGATGATCACGGCTGCAAAGGTGGGGATAGTCTCCAGCAGCTTGACCATGCTGGCGTGTTCCGGGAACGCTTCCATAATGGTGCCCAGGATGGGGGAGGTGATGGTGACAGTGTACTGCACACAGATGATGAGCAGGACAGCCAGTTTGACACCCCAACCGTAGTTCAGTTTTTTGATTTCCATAAAGAACCTCCTCTTTTGACTTTTCAGAGACAGCAACGAGCCTTCTCTCTGACAGCTTGTCCCCGGATACGCATGGATCTTGGCGGATTCCCGTAAACCATTGGTACCCGGGGACGGATGTCACTGCCTCATAAGGGACAAATTAGACAGTGGGTGTATACAAAAAGGGGATGCTCGCTATCCTTAGCCCATGTAGGCAGCGCCCTGGCACATAGCGAAGCGGCGGAATCTGGTGAAGGTGTTGGGGGTGGTGAAGCCTTCGCCGGTGGAGACAGCGATGGTGGGGGAGCCGTAGCCGGTGCCCATCATGCCGGTGCCGCCAACGGTGGGGCCGTTCATGGCGAAGCAGGTGCAGCCCAGTGCCTTGCCCAGAGCGGTAGCCCGTTCCAGAGAAGCAGTCCAGACGCAGGCGGAGTGGTGGCAGCCCGCTTCTGCCTTGATGGCTGCGGCCATAGCTGCGTCCCAATCCTTGACCTTGCAGATGGGGAAGATGGGCATGAGCTGTTCGCACATCACATAGGGATGATCCACACTGTCGGTCAGGATGACAGCCAGCTGCAGATCCACGCTCTCGTCCACTTCCAGGCCGGCGGCCTTCAGGATGACATTGGCGTTCTTGCCGACGAACTTCTTGTTGGGCATCAGCTTGCCTTCTGCGTTGGGCGCGATGCACAGGTCAATGACCTTCTGTGCTTCTTCCTCGGTCAGGACGCGAGCGCCGCATTCCTTCATGGCTTCCACGAATTCGTCATAGACGCTCTCCACAACGAAGGCTTCCTTCTCGGTGATGCAGAGCATATTGTTTTCAAAGGGAACCATTTCGTACAGAACCTGGGCGGCCTGCTTGACGTTGGCAGTCTCATCAATGACGGCAGGAGGGTTGCCCGGGCCGGCTGCGATGACCTTCTTGTTGGAGCTCATGAGCTTGGCCACCATGCCTTCGCCGCCGGTGCCGATGAGCATCTTGATCTTGTCGGAAGCCATGATGACATCCAGAGTTTCATAAGTAGGATCAGCGATCATGGTGCAGACGTTGTCGGGGCCGCCTGCTTCGACGATGGCACGGTTGACCAGGTCGCAAGCCTTGCAAGCGGATTCCTTGCCAGCGGGATGGGCGTTGAAAACGATGGTGTTGCCAGCGGCCAGCATACTCAGGGTGTTGCAGACCACGGTGACCAGACCGTTGGTGACAGGAGTCAGAGCACCAACGGTGCCGTAGGGAGCGGCGAAGTCGATGGTGACGCCCTTGCCGGAGGCCAGGACTTCATGCTTCAGGGATTCTACGCCGGGGTTTTCTGCGATGGAGCCATAGTTCTTGACCAGCTTCTGATCCAGACGGCCGTAGCCGGTTTCTTCAAATTCCTTGATGGTTTCTTCGTTGACCACTTTCAGTGCTTCTGCCTTGACAGCGTCGATGAACTTCTGACGGTCTTCGGTGGTGTAGTTGGCTTCCAGGATACGCTGTGCTTCGTATGCTGCGTCGATTGCGTCTTCAATCACTTCAAATACACCGTGCATTTCTTTATACATAATAGGTTCCTCCTATGGGAAATAGCTAAAATTAGATGTTGGTTATTCTGTTTCTTTCACGTTTGCTTGATTAAAATGGGAGCGTTGGAGCGGAGATTACTGAACGGATAGGTCGTACATCTCAGCCAGCATTTCGCGGTATTCTTCGATGGGGATGGGACGCACCACATCGGCATACTGCATCTGGTTGTGGGCGATGGAGTCCTCCGCCAGGTCGATGCAAGCCTGTCTGGTGGCGCCCTTTTCTGCCATAGTGGGAACCTTGTAGTCCTTCATCATCTTCACGATGATGTCGGCCATGACCTTGCCCAGTTCTTCGGGAGCCAGGGTGTCAAAGCCTTCGATGCCCATGGCTTCGGCAATCTTTCTGGCGCGTTCGGTGTTGTTGATGGCGTTCCACTTCAGAGTGACGGGCACGCTGTAGCAGCAAGCCAGGCCGTGGCCGATGTGGAACTTGGTGCCGAATTCGTGACCGGCAGCGTGGCCGAAGGAGACGCCGGTGTTGCTGAAGGCGATGCCAGCCATGTTGGCGGCCATGGACATACGGGTGCGAGCTTCGATGTCAGCGCCGTTGTGATAGACCTTGTCCAGGTTGGCCATGATCAAGCGGATGGCTTCCAGAGCCAACTGGTCGCTGACGGGGTCAACATCTGCTGCGGTGAAGGCTTCGGCAGCATGGGCGAAGGCGTCCAGTGCGCTGGTGACGGTGTTCAGCGGGGGGCAGGTGAGGGTCATCTCAGGGTCAACGATGGCCATGGAGGGGCCAGCCAGAACGCCGTCCTTGGCATGGTTGATGTCGGAGACTACCGCAACGCAGGTGACTTCGGAGCCGGTGCCGCTGGAGGTGGGAACCATCAGAGAGGGAACATGATCGTGGAAGATGGGGCCCAGCTTACTCAGGAAATAATCGCTGGTCTTGCCGCCCTTTTTCAGCAGGACGGAGATGATTTTGGCAGTATCCATGGGGGAGCCGCCGCCCAGACCCAGAACGCCGTCACAGCCGGCTTCCTTGGCCACTTCGTAAGCCTTGTCCACCACGTCTTCCACGGGTTCAGCGGTGATGTCATCATAAGTGATATAGTCTACACCCTGTTCATCCAGGGACTTGGTGACCTTCTCGGCCAGACCGGACATCTTCACGCCCTGGTCGTAGACCACGAACAGTTTCTTTGCGCCCAGCATACCCATTGCGTCCTTGACGGTGGCGATACTGCCAACGCCGAAGGTGACGGGGCACTGCTGTGTGTAGTTGCAGAGCTTTTCATAGGCTCGATTCATTCCGAAAAACCTCCTCAAAAATTTTCATATACAGGTTCTTCTGCCTGCGCAGACACGTTCATTCACTCACTGGCTTTAGTATAATGCACAAAAAGCCTTTCTGAAATGTCAATTCTTCTGTTTGTTCCGATGAATGAAACCGGGTTTTTTCAGCGTGAAGTTGAAAAAATATGCTAACAGAATTGGAGTATTTTGTTGAAATTTTTCATGGAACCGTGGTGGAAATTTGAGTTTTCCTTTTTAAGGATTGTTTTTTTCGCCGAATTAGGGTACTCTAAAAGCGACGTCATTTGGGGATAATACCGATATGTTAGAGAATGGAATGTTTGCACAAAGTTACATTTTGTAAACCTGACAAATTGTTCCGAGCGATACATGAAAAGGAGGAACCTATGGAAATATCTGTTGAACGCATCCTGGATTTGCTGCCGTCCGATGCACAGATCCTCTGCCGGCGTCCCACAGCCAAGATCATCGGTCTGAAACAGCTCCGTGAGCTGGACACCGCCTACAGCCCAGACTACCTTTATATTAGTAAAGCGCCAGATCTGACGGAACAGACCCTCCCGCCCCAGGGGAATTTCCTGCTCTGCACGGAACAGGAGGTGCCGCCGGATACGCTGGCGGCGCAGGGGAACCTGATGGTAGTGCATTCTGTAGCTGCATACGTTACCCTCATCGAACAGATCTCCGGACTGCTCTCCGAAGAATCCAAGCTGGACAATATCTCCCGCACCCTCATCTCCATCATCCACGGCGGCGGGGACATCCACAAGCTCATGGAGTACGCCTACAGCATCCTCAACAACCCCCTCATGTTGGTGGACATCTCCTTTAACCTCATTGCCCACGCCGGCACCTCTGTCCTCCGGAATGAGGATGCCTGGCGCTACGCCCTGGACAACCAGATGTTCTCCTCTAAGTACATCGGCTATATCATGAACCGCTCCGCCTTTGCCGATGAGGATCACTTGATTTTAGGAGACATTCGGGTGGAGCTGCCCAACGAGGTCACCTCTGTGAAGCAGTATTCCACGCGGGTCAATCAGAACAACATCGTCCTGGGCTACCTGAAACTGTTGGAGGCCAACCATCCAGTCAGCAATTTTGACTTGCAGGTGTTCCAGCTCTTCAGCCACTATGTCCCCTTCGTCCGCAGCAGCACTCGGGGACGCATCCCAGATGTGGTCTCTTTGACGGAGGACTTTCTGCACTCGCTGCTGGAGGGGAAGTTCACCAACAAATATGAGATCCTCTCCCGTCAGGAGCTATACAACCTGAAATTCTACAAATACCTCTACGTCATCGGCATCAACTTCATCGGCTCCCAGACCACCAACGATATTATCTCCTTCACCTTGCAGCGTATCCGTTCCTACTTCCATAACAATCTGGTCATCTGGGTTAACGGCTGTTTTTTGGTGCTCTATGACTCCAATGAGGAGAACATCACCCAAGACGAGAAGTGGCTCAGCCAGCTCTCCTCCGTCCTGGAAAAGCTCAACTGCACCGCCAACATCTCCACTCATTTCCACGAGCTGTACCAGGTGCGCAACTATTACCAGCAGACCTTGTTCTGCACCGAGTTCCGCACCATCTCCAAGGAGCACGAGCAGCAGCAGATCCTCTGCTATCGGGACATCTTTGAGTACCATATGATCCTGTCCCTGGGCAAAGAGGTGAACCTGTGGGATCTGCTCCATCCGGCTGTGAAGAAGCTCCAGGCCGCACCCTCCAGCGCCGATCTGCTCAACACCCTCTTTGTCTACACTAAAAACCACTGCTCCATCCCCAACACTGCCAAGACCATGTATCTCCACTACAATACCCTGAAAAACCGCATCAATCGCATCGAGTCTTTGACCGGCTTTACGGGAGAGGACAGCAGGGATTGCTTCTGGGTCATGCTGTCGGAGAAGATCATGAACCTGATGGCCTATGAAAACGCCGGCAAAGCCGCCGATGGGGAGGAAGAGGAGAAAGAACACGAGTAAAGCCTGAGTAATACCCATGAATGAAAAAACACGGCAGTGTCTGGAAAACGCTGCCGTGTTTTTGCGTGCTGGGAGCATAGAAAAACACCTTCCCACAGATTAAGAACGGGAAGGTGTTTTTTCCTCTGTTATTTTCAGTTTGGGGTCTAATACTTCAAATCAAAGAGGAACAAAGCGCACCATAGCGGGCAGGCGGAAAGAGTAAGGGAGGGTGCCTGTTGAATCCCACGGGGCTTTGCGAGTAATATCATAGCACTTAGACCGCCTGTTGTCATCGTGAGAAATTCCATAAAAAACGCAGCTTCTATCCGGATTTTATCGCAATTTTGCCACATTTTTTTTCACTTTTCCTGCTGCCGACCGTAGCCATTCACCAGTGGATTTTTGTCCGTTCGTTTCAGTTATACCGGTTATTTTGAAAAGAAACGACCACGACAACGGCTGGCGGATGCAGTAAAATGAAAGTCGGAGCACAACATTTCTGTGTCGAAAAAAACATTGATTGGAGCTGTTTTCCCATGTCTGTTCTCACCTGTCAAGTCTGCGGCGGTACCCTGACCGTGGAAGCATCCGGTCAAATCCAGTGTACCCTCTGCGGCGTCACTTATACCAAAGAAACCCTCCAAGCCCTCCTCCAACAGCACCGAAACGCTCAGTGGGATTACGAGACCACTCCGGAAGGCGTCACCCTCACCGCCTATCGAGGGGAGGACGCCCAGGTGGACGTGCCTGCCCAACTGGACGGGAAGCCGGTGACCCAGCTGGGGAAGGGAGCCTTCTACCACAAGAAGCCCCTCCGGCAAGTGAATTTGCCAGAGGGGGTGGAGGGGATCGGCCGGATGGCCTTCTGCAAATGCATCCATTTGGAGCAAGTCACCTTGCCTCAGACCCTGCGCCGCATCGAGAGCGACGCCTTTACCAATTGCCATTTCCTTCGGTCCATGGACGTTCCAGACGGCGTCACCCAGATCGGTGAAGCGGCCTTCAGCGGCTGCGTCCACCTGGAATCCCTTACCTTGCCCCATGGCCTGCGTACCCTGTCCCTCCTGACCCTCTACGACTGTAGATCCCTCTGCCACCTCCGCCTGCCCGACCGGCTGGAGGTGGTTCAGGACAGCGCCCTGTGTAATTGCAGTTCTCTGACCGACCTGACTCTGCCGGAGACCGTGGAACGCATCGGTTCTATGGCCTTCTGGGGCTGTACCGGTCTAAAGACCCTGCGCATCCCAGCGGCTGTCCAGTCCCTTGGCCAGATGCCCTTCGGCCCTTCCGGCGGCCAGCAGCCGCTTCTGCTGGTGGAGCCGGACTCCTATGCCGCCCAGTGGGCGCAGGAGCAGCACTGGCCCCACCGCATCCTTCCAGCTGGCCTGGAAGCCAAAATCTGAATGAAAAGGAGCACTCCCTTATGAGACCATACCTCAGTTCCCCTGGTAAAATCGGCGCCCTCACTGTGAAGAACCGTGTCATCATGGAAGCCATGGGCAATGCTCTGTCCAATCTGGATGGCTCCATGAGCGCAGAGGACATCGCCTTCTATGAAGCCCGTGCCAAAGGCGGCGCAGGACTCATCATGAGCGAAGCCGTCTCGGTATCCTCCAACTCCGGCCGTGCCAACCCCAGAAACCTGTGCATTGACGATGATAAGCTTATCCCTGGCTACTGCCAGCTCATGGATGTCCTGCACCCCTACGGCTGTGCCTTCTTTGTGGAGCTGTACCACCCTGGCCGCCAGGGGGACAGTGCCCTCAACGGCGGACGCCGGATGTTTGCCCCCAGCGCCATCCAATGCGGCCTGACCCGCCAACCGGTCATTGCCATGACTACCGAGGAGATCGCCTGCATGGTGCAGAAGTTCATCAATGGCGCCATCCGCTGTCAGAAAGCCGGCGTGGATGGGGTGCTCATCCACGCCGCCCACGGCTACCTCATCAACCAGTTTTTGAGCCCCTACACCAACCACCGCACCGACTACTATGGCGGCTCCGTGGCCAATCGCGCCCGCTTCGCTCTGGAGATCATCCACGGCATTCGGGATGCCTGCGGGCCGGAATTCCCCATTGCCATCCGCATCTCTGCCTGTGAGTATCTGGACTATATCGGCCTGCCTCGTGAAGCTGGCATCACCCTGGAACTGTCCAAGGAGTACGCCAAACTGTTCCAGGACGCCGGAGCAGACCTGCTGGACGTCAGTTCCGGCATCTATGAGACCATGAACACCGCCTGGGAGCCCACCGGCTTTGACCAGGGCTGGAAGGTGGAACTGGCCCACGAGCTGAAGCAGGTGGTGGACATCCCTGTGGTCTGCACTGCGATGATTCGGGAACCGGACTACGCCGAAGGACTGCTGAAGGACGGCGTCTGTGACTTCGTTGGCTCCGCCCGTGCCCACCTGGCTGATCCGGAGTGGACGAACAAAGCGCTGGAAGGTCGGGATGAGGACATCCGCCCCTGTATCTCCTGCCTGAACTGTATGAAAACCATGGCCTGCGGCGAAATGCACTGCGCAGTCAATGCCCAGGGGGCCTTCGAGTGTACCCGCAGCACCTTGCGTCAGGACGGGGACGGGCGTCCTGTGGCTGTCATTGGCGGCGGCCCCGCTGGCATGGAGGCGGCACGGGTGCTGGCTCTGCGGGGGTTCCAGGTCACCCTGTGGGAGCAGAATGACCGGCTGGGCGGCGCCCTCCTCCAGGCGGCGAAACCGCCCCACAAGGAGAAGATTCTGGCTTTCGTCCGCTACCTGACCCATCAGTTGGACAAACTGGGCGTCACCGTTCGTCTGGGACAGGCGGCTGCGCCGGAAGCAGTGGCGGAGCTGAACCCCTATGCCGTTCTGGTGGCCGCTGGTGCGTCCCCTCTGATCCCCAGCCGTATCCCCGGTATCCACGGCAGTCAGGTGTACACCGCCTCCGACTTGCTCACCGACAAGATCACCTTGGAGGGACAGACGGTGGTGGTCATCGGCGCCGGTATGACTGGCCTAGAGACGGCAGAGTATTTAAAAAGCAAGGGAAATCGGGTTTCCGTCTACGACCTGCTGCCGGAGGTGGCGCACGGAGAGCATTTTCAGAACATCATCGACATTGAGCACCGCCTGGGAGATGTGCCTCAGTACACCAGCCACAAGCTGGTGGAGATCGCTCCGGACAGCTGTATCTTTGAAACCGAGGACGGGACTCGGAAAACGGCGCCCTGCGATGCCGTCATCCTGGCGATGGGGATGCGTCCTAACCAGGATGTTGCCCAGCAGTTCGCAGCCTTCCCCAACTGTCACACCATTGGCACTTGTGTCCAGTATGGGAACATCGCTTATGCAGTGGAAAGCGGTTTCCTGGCTGCCAGCCAGCTGTAAAGTGTCGCAAAAATCCCCTCACAGTTCTTGTGAGGGGATTTTGCTGCGGTCAAGTGTCACGATTTAGGCCGGAACAGCTTTTTGCCGAAGTTATACAGGGCGTTCTGCCACACCACATTTTGATGGCCACCGGTGGTGTCGTAGAACAAATGTTTGATGCCTTGTCGGGTCATATAGTTGTCCAGCTCATAGGTCACGCTGCCGCACACGTTGTCCGACCGCCCCACCGCCAAAAACAGCAGCTGGAAGGGCGGTGCGCCGTCCGGCAGGGACAGGTCTTGCAGCGGCGTGGACATGGTGTTGCCGTTGGCGGCTGCCACGGCAACAGAGGAGGAGAAAGCGCCCACATAACCGAACAGCTCCGGATGGCGGTAGGCCAGCGCCAGGGCATTGCGGCCGCCCATAGAGTTGCCCGCCACGGCGGTGTTTTCAGGGCCGGTCTTGATCGGATAGTGCCGGTTAATATAGGGCATCAGGCAGTCTACTACCTCGTCCGGCGTCCGGTCAAAGGGTTCTACGCTCTCCCAGAAGGTCAGCCCCTCTACGCTCTCCGCCTGGTTCACGTTGCTGTTGGGGCAGACCACGATCATCTCCGGCACGTTTTCGAAGTAGTGCAGGTTCTGGAGGAGGATGTCCGCCGATTTGTTCCGCCAGGTGCGGTGGCTTCCGCCGTAGCCGTGGAGCAGGTAGAGCACAGGGTAGGTCTTTTTATCCGAGTAGTCCGCTGGCAGGAAAATCATGGCGTGGCGGGTGGTATGCGTCAGACTGGAGAAATAGGAGATGGTCTCCGGCGTTCGGTAGTCGTAGCCGGACTGCTTTTCGATGAAATAGGGGTCAGGCGTCTCGGTTACGATGCCGTCGGCGTTGGCCGCTTGGGCGTACTGCTGGATCTCCTGTCGTAGAGCCTTGGAGGGTTGGGGCGCTGGGTCGGGCTGGGAGACAGAGGCGGCCGGTTCGGTCAGACTGGAGGAGGGTGGCGTGGAAGCGGCCAGTCCAGCGGGATGCCAGAGGACGGCGGCCACGACGGTCAGCACCAGCACAACGAGGAAGGTCAGATAGAGGGTACGGGTTCGGTTCTTCATAGCGGCTTTCACAGGACTCCTTTCCTTGCGCCAGCGTGGGGCTGGGGATGGATGGTTTTGCTTATGATATAACGGAAAATCCACGTTAAGTCAAGTGTTTTTTAGCCGGTGCCGGAAAAGCGGCGCTTTTTGTGCCATACGACCAATGGAGCAAAAGGATGGGAATTCCAGCAAAAAGAGGTATAAAAGAAATGGAAACTTTCTCAATCAAAACCAAGCAATTTTTCCGAAGAAACGGAGAAAAAGGGCGATATTTCATATATATTTTAAAAACTGTAATGATTTGGAGTGCCTTTGTAAATTGCTTGTGCAGGATGCACAAAATAGAAAAAATAATTATGAGAGAACGGATATTGACAGAGAAATTAAAATGTTACAATATTAACAATATGCGAAAACTATGGCAAACAAAGAAAAAGCAATCTTTACCATAGGCGGATTACCGCGGAACTGTGAGGAGCTGAGAGGTCTATGAAATTTTCACTGCTGATGGATATTTTGAACAAAGCGGACATGGTGACAGAGGTGGCGATCCAGGAGGACTGCGAGGTAGCGGATCTGAACCTGATGGATCGCGAATGCCAGCAGATGTACAACCAAACGGTGTACTTCATCCGAGCGGAGGAGATTGGCCCGACGACCAAGCTCCCCGCCTGCCTGATCTATCAGGGGGAAGTGCCCGAGTATCGGGAAAAGAACTTGCTCAACTGGGCCAAAATTCGAGAAGGCGTTTCTTTGGCAGAGGTGTTCCGGTATGTGAAGCTGCAGCTGAGCGAAGCGCCGGAGTTGCAGGTACAGTATGGAGATATTGTAACGAAACTGATCTCCGGCGTAGATCTGCGCACCATCTTCACCGATGCTACCACCTACACCGGCAACCTATTTGTGGCCATTGATGTTTCTGGCAAGATCATCGAGCACTCGGAGCCCTTCTATGTGGATGTGCCTGTTTGGATGAACAGCATTTATCAGGGCTACTGTGATGAAACGCTGATGGACTATATCAACCTCCAGCGGCGGCAGCTGAATGTGCCGAAAAACAGCCATGTGGTGGAGCTGTACTGCCAAAAGATGGACAAGTATATTATGGTCGAACCGCTGTGGCATAATAACGCCTCATTGGGCTATGTGTTTGCCTTGAACAGTCGTCCGGCCTTTGATAGCTACACCCGAAAGATGCTGCCCTTGTTCGCCCATCGGGTGAAGGAGGGCATCCTGCGGCTGAAGGACATGGATCGGATCAATGACTATCGCTCTATTATGCGCACCAACATCCTTCTGGATGCTGTGGCCGGCGCCACGCCGGCGGAGACAAATCTCCGTGCCAAGATCAGTGGTCTGAAATTTCAAAAGTATATGCGTACCATGGTCTTTCGCACCCCGTACTCTAAGGATATGGATTACTATTCCTACATCATTATGCCGGAGGTCAGTGAGATTTTGGTGGATCAGCCCTGCTTCCCGTGGCATTCGTCCTTGGTCTGTCTGGTCAGCACCCAGAGCAACGGGGAATTGTCAGAGGATAAGTGGGCACAGCTTCAGGAGCTGGCGGAGAAGCAGAATCTGCTGGTGGGCGTGAGCAATGTATTCTCGGACATCTCCGAGTTTGGCGAACACTTCAACCAAGCAAATAAGGTGCTGGAGTTCAGCACCCGCACTGATTCGGTGGGGCACTTCTTCTTCTACTTGGACTATATCCTCTATGTTATTTTGGATCAGGTGAAAGAGGAACAGTTTTTGGATCACTGCTATCATCCGGCTCTGAAGCAGCTGGCGGATTATGACCGAAAGAAGGGCGGAGAACTGTTTGAGACGCTGCGCGTGTATACCGAGACGGGATTCAACAAGGCGCAAGCAGCGCAGATGCTGTTCATTCACCGGAACACCATCAACTACCGCATCCAGCAGATCGAGCAGCTGTGCAGCATTGACCTGTCTGGTGAGAAGAACGCCAAGTTGGTGTTCACCTTGCAGTTATCCTTCAAGATTTTCTTGTATCGCAAGAACCGAATGATCACGCAAGACTAACAGGATAAAAAGCAACGGAGCCGACCTGCGGAGAAAGGTCGGCTCCGTTTATTTTTGTCTCTGCGTCAGAGACAGAACACAGGGGGTCCTGGTCAGGTCAAACCGGGGAAGAAGAAGCACATGAGGCAGACCGCAATGGTGCCGCAGGTGGTGGCCAGGACGGTGGTGATGAACATGGCGGGATAGATTTCTTTCAGCTTCATATGACACATGGGCAGCAGCATCAGGATGGAGCCGCTGTAGGGCATGGAGTCAAGGGTGGTGGCGGCGAAAACGGAAACACGGTGGATGATGTCCACACTCAGCCCCATCTCCATGAGCCGAGGGGCGATGATGGGAAGGGCGATGAGCTGACCGGTAGAGGAACCGCCGGTGAGCATACACATGATGGCCACAACGACAGCGCAGATGAGGATGGGGGAGGCCTCCATGCTGGTCAGTGTATCCAGAATGGTTTGGAATGCGTCAGAGTTTGTGATGATGGCGGCAAAACCGCAGATGGCGCCTACATTCAGGGTCATGGGGATAGAGTCTACCGTAGCTTGGCAGACAATATGCTTGACGTCTTTGGGCTTTAACCATTTCCAAAATAGGACGATGGACAGCAGGCAGCTGAAAATCAAGCAGAGAACAATGTGCAGATTAAAGAAGTTGAAAAGGACAAAGAGGACGAAAAGGGGGATGAGAGAGAGGAAGAAAGGGGGCTTTTCTGATGTTTCGTCCATATAGGGGTCTTCCGGATGGCGCTGGAAATGATCTCCGTTATGCCGAGCATGATTGATCAGAGCGTTCATCACTAGCAGAATCACCACGACCTCTACGACAGCACCCACAATGCCAGGGATCGCAGCTACAGTGGAGCTGGTCTTTAGCACGCTCATTGCAGCCACATTGGTCACTTCTGGACTGCCGGGAAGGGTCAGGGTGAAGGTGTAGGCAGAAGCACCCAGAACGCCCAGGATGAAGCGCTTGGGGATGTCGCAGTGTTCAAAAATGGCAAGGGCGATGGGATACATGAGGACGATCACAACACCGGCAATGATGCCGCCCATGCTCAACAGGGTGCCAATGACCATGATGATGCTCAATGCGATGATATTCTTCGCCGTGTTGCTGGTATCTTCTCGGATGAGCTTGTGCATGATGGTGGAGGCGATGGAGTAGGCGGCGCCGCTCTCCCGATAGAGGGAGGATTGGACGCAGCCAAACATGAGCATAAAGAGGAAACTGTTAATGGCGGTAAAGACGCCTTTGGTATAAGTTTCCGTCATAGCGGTCATGAAATCGCTGCCAGAAAGCAAAACAACAACGCATAACCCAGCAAAGGTGGAAAGGTACACCGACCAATCGCGATAGACCAAAATGATCACCACGAGGAAGCCGAGGATGCAAGCAAGAATCTCCATAAATGAACCTCTTTTCTTCTCTATATTTGTCTATTTCGCATGGAGTCCTTCTTTTATATCACTAAACCGTCCCAAGGGTATATGTGCATGGCAAACAAAAACGATTGACTTTTTGTGTTCTTCGTGAAAATGACGGGGAGGAGGGAAAAAATCGCCATAAAAGGAGCTGAAAAGGGACAAAAGTGGGAAAAGATGGGCAACAGAGAGAAAAAAACGAAAAAGGAAAAAGGAAGAAAAGAATGGGAAAAAGGGGAGAAAGAGAGAATAAGACGTAAAATAGCCCGCAAAGATTCATAAAAAGAGATGAAGGGTGTAGCGGCAGTTCTTTTGCGGGAATTTCAACAAAAGAATGGAGTTTTTTAGGGAAAAGACACGTTGTTCTGTATCAGACAAATTATATAATGTAAGGAATGAAACAAGGTTGACAAAAAATAGCACCGGTACGGCATACTATACAAAATAAACGGATGGATTGGGGAAAAAGACGGCACCTTTGTTCAGAGGTGGGAAAATCAACGGGGTTTTTGTCACTGGCACACATTGTTTGGAGGGGCGCCAATCAGTACAATGAAGGCACAGTTTGATGCAGGGCAGCACAGATTGTCATGCATTACGGATGGCCATCCGACTCCAAACGAATCGAAGAAAAGAAAGGAATTGGTGGTACGTTATGACTCATCTCGACGCACAACATGTGAACAGAACCGGCATCATGATCCGGGGCCTGATCATCCTCCTCTGCGCCGGCATCATCAATGCAACATCCGTATTTATCACCCCCTTGGCCGCCTACTACGGCTGGGAGGCTTCCGCTATCGCCAACATCGGCACGACCATGCTGACCTTCTGGCCCATCGGCTCCATCGTCGGCGGTAAACTGCTTCAGAAGTTCGGCGGCAAGGCAGTCACCCTCATCGGCGCCATCGTCTTTGGCGCTGGCCTGATCCTCACCGGTCTGGTACCGAACTCTGCGCCTGGTCTGCTCTACTTCACCTACAGCTTCCTGATCGGCATGGGCAACGGCATCACCTACTGCGGCACCATGTACTGCGTCATGGGCTGGTATCCGGACAAAAAGGGTCTGGCCGCTGGTCTGTGCATGGCCTTCAACGGCGGCTCCTCCGCCTTCCTGGCTCCGCTCTGTTCCTACATCACCCAGGCGTTCAACGTCAAAGTCACCCTGTTCGCCTGCGGCATCGTCTGCGCTGTGGTCTGCATTCTGTGCGGCCTGGGCATGAAGTCCGCTCCTCTGGGCTACGTCCCCGAAGGGTATGTGGCTCCCGCCGATGGGGAAGCACTCTCCTCTCAGTATGTGAGCTATCCCATCTCCAAGGCTTGGAAGACCAAGCAGTTCTGGCTCCAGCTGGCAGCCATGGCGTTCTTCCCCGCTTTCTACCTGATCATGTTCTCCCGCTTCTCCATGTTCATGACCGACAAGGGTATCGATCTGGCTTATGCTACGCTGGGCGTTTCCCTGTACAACGTGGGCAACGTGGTCGGCCGTTTCCTGCTGGGCAAGCTGGTGGACAACCTGGGCTACAAGAAGATCTACGGCTGCTGCTGGCTGCTGTGCATGATCTGCGGCCTGTGCCTGCTCACCGGTGAATCCGTTGCGGTCATCCTGGTCGCTTACGTCTGCCTGGGCGCTGGCTTCGGTGCCACCAACACCGTCTATCCGGTCATGAGCACCACCTCCTTCGGCCCCGTCTACGCAGGCAACATCTATGGCTTCGCTCTGCTGGGCTACATGGTCATGACTCAGGTCATTCCCAGAGTAGCAGCTGCCAGCATCGACGGCACTGGCTCCTATGCTATCGCCTTTGTTATGGCCTTCGTCCTGTGCACCCTGGGTGTCATCTGCGGCGCTTTGATTCCTAAGCTGAATCGTCCGCTGCTGAAGGACGTTGAAGAATCCTGATTCGCTGATTCCGTTCCAATCTGGGGGCAGGCGTGGCTCCCCCAACCGCCTGCCCCACCGTATCCCTCTGGGAAAGGAGATATTTGATTATGATCGCATTTGACGCTTATAATGCCCCCCGTATCATCTATGGCGAAGGCGTTTCCAAGCAGGTCGCCACTCTGTTGCAGAGCCTGAACGTGAAGACGGTCATGGCTGTCTATGACGAAGGCATCAAGCAGGTCGGCATCGCTGACTCCGTCCTGACTCCTCTGCGGGAAGCAGGCTTTGTGGTGGAAGAATTCGGCGGCGTCACCGCTGACCCTCCCGTGGAAATGATCGAAGCGGCTGCTAAGTATGCTGACGAGAAGAACGTTGACATCTACATCGCCATCGGCGGCGGCGGTGTCATCGACACCACCAAGTGCATGGCGGTCATGCACACCAACCCCGGCCGCCTGCTGGACTATGTCCTGGGTGTGGGCAAGCCCATCCCCAACCTCTGCCCCAAGGTCATCGCCATCCCCACCACCTCCGGCACCGGCTCCGAAGTAACCGCTCTGTCCATCATCACCGACACCGATAGCCAGAGAAAGGTCTGCGTGAAGGACGTGGTCAAGATGTGTCCCTACGCTGCTTACCTGGATCCCACTCTGCTGCTGGGTCTGCCCAAGGGTCTGACCGCCTCCACCGGTATGGACGCTCTGTCCCACGCAGTGGAAGCCTATCTGGTTGGCCGTCACAATGAATTTGCGGATATGTTCTGCGAAAACGCCATCCGCCGTGTGGTCAAGTGGCTGCCGGTAGCTGTAGAGGACGGCAAGAACATCGAAGCTCGTGGTCAGATGATGCAGGCTGCTACTTACGGCGGCGCTAGCTTCGCAAGCAGCACCCTCCAGGCAGGGCATGCGATCGCTCACGCTCTGGGCGGCGCACTGCACGTTCCCCACGGCATTGCCTGCGCTTGGGGTCTGAACTTCGCCATCCAGCACTGCGGCAAGACCGTCCCCATGGAACGGCTCCAGAAGCTGGCTGACTTCATGAACGTGGACAGCACTGGCCTGGAACGGGAAGCCCTGGTAGACGCCTGCTGCAAGGTGGTTCTGGACATGAACCAGTCTCTGGGCATCCCTACTCCTCAGACCTACGGCATCGGCAGCAAGGAACAGATGGAAGCTGCTTACCACGCTTGCTGGACCAACGAACAGGGTATGCTGGGCGTGGCAGAGGTCACCGATCCGGAAGAACTGCACGCTTACTTCGAGACCATGTGGGCTTGGTAATCTAACTTAGAACGAAAAGGAAGCAACAATGGGAAGACAAGTCTACGAGAACCTAAAGGTTCTGGATGTCACCAATAACTACGCAGGCCCCATGGCAGGCGCCATGCTGGCCGATTACGGTGCAGAAGTCTGGCACGTGGAAAAGCCGGTGCTGGGCGACGACAACCGCTATTTTCCCCCCATCATTGACGGCATCAGCATCAACTACTGCACCTCCAACCGAGGCAAGAAGTCGGTGGTGCTGGATCTGAAGGATCCCCGTGGGGCGGAAGCCTTCCGGAAGCTGGCTGCGAAAGCGGACGTACTGCTGGAAAGCTATCGACCTGGGGTCATGAAAAAGCTGGGGCTGGATTATGAGACGCTCAAGGAGATCAATCCCCGCCTCATCTACTGCTCCATCTCCGCCTACGGACAGGAAGGCCCCTACGCCAACCGACCCGGCTATGACGTCATCGCCCAGGCGGTGTCCGGCATGATGGAGATGACCGGAGAGCCGGATGGCCCGCCCAATAAGATCGGCTCCGCCATCGGCGACTGGATGGGCGCCCTGAACGCCTTCGGCTGTATCGGTACCGCCCTGTATTACCGGTCTGAGACTGGGGAAGGGCAGCACATTGATATTTCTCTGGCGCGCAGCCTGATGTGGATGGCAGCCAAGCTGGATCACGGTATCACTGGCGAGATGCAGACCAGAACAGGCAACCACCACAGCAACCTGGCTCCCTATGGCATCTTCAAGGGCAGGAACAACCAGTCCGTGGTCATCGGCGTGCTCAGCAGCAAGCTGTGGGAGACCTTCTGCAAGGTCATGCAGCGGACGGAATTGATCAACGACCCCCGCTTTGTCAGCAATGACAAGCGCGTGGAAAACAAACAGCTGCTCATCGAGATCATCGAGGACTGGCTGAGCAACTTTGAACAGGTCAGCGATGCCATCGATTTGCTGATGGTGGCAGGTGTGCCCTGCTCCAAGATCTACAACATGAAGGACATTGATGAGGACCCGCATTTCAACCAGTGCGGCTGGATCGCCGATATGCCTATGGCAGATGGGATGACCACCGTCCGTACCCGCCGATTCCCCTCTGATCCCTTCAAATTCTCCGCTTTCGAGCCGGTCTACGGCAAAGCGCCGGCGCTGGGCGAACAGAACCATGAGGTGCTGGAAGCCCTGGGCTTCACGGCGGAAGAAGTGGATGAAATGGAAGCCGAGTGGGAAATGAAGGTCAAAAACAAGTGAGGTAACTCCATGGTGCCCGTCACAGACGGAGTGCCGTGTCAGATAAAAATTTTTGGAGGTCAATATCATGGCAGAAATCACTGCAAAAGAATATGTCAACGGCCTGGTTCAGCGTGCAAAGGCTGCACAGAAGGAATTTGAGCGCACCGCTCTGGATCAGCTGACCATCGACAAGGTCGTCCGCGCCATCGGCAAGACCATCTATGACGCCCGTGAAGAACTGGCTCTGGAAGCACACAATGAGACCCACTATGGCACCACTGCCATGAAGATCAGCAAGATCATCGCTACCACCACTGCTCAGTGGAACATCATGCGCGGCAAGAAGTCCGTCGGCTACATCAAGAACCTGCGTGACGAACCCGGCGTTCGCGTCATGGCAAAGCCCATGGGTGTTGTCGGCTGCGTTATGCCCAGCACCAACCCCATCGTCACCATCGCAGCAAACGGCATGATGTCCATCAAGTGCCGCAACGCCTGCATCATCGCTCCCCATCCCTCTGCAAAGAACGTCTCCAAGAAGACCGTTGACATGGTCCGCAAGGAGATCGCCGCTCTGGGCGCTCCCGCTGACCTGATCCAGGTCATCGAACCGGAATTCTGCAGCGTGCAGGCAACCGACGAAATGCTGGCACAGTGCGATGTCAACATCGCTACCGGCGGCCCCGGCATGGTCAAGGCTGTCTACTCCTGTGGCCGTCCCGGCTTCGGCGTTGGCCAGGGCAACTGCCAGGAGATCATCTGCGATGACTATGAAGATCTGGACAAGCTGGCAATGCTGGCCATCAACAACCGTTCCTACGACAACGGCGTGCCCTGCACCAGCGAGCAGACCATGCATGTGCCCGAATCCAAGGAAGCTGCTTTCCTGGAAGCCATGCAGAACAACGGCGCATTCCTGATCGAAGACGCAGAGCTGATCGAAAAGCTGCGCAAGGTGGTCTTCCCCGACGGCGAACACATCAACCGTGACGTGGTAGGTCGTTCTCCCCAGGTCGTCGGCGAGATGATCGGCGTGGAAGTCCCTGCAGACCGCAAGACCCTGCTGTGCAAGTACACCGGCTGCGCAGAAGACGACGTGCTGGCCAAGGAGATCCTGTTCCCCTTCGTCCGCTATGTCACCTACACCGACTTCAAGGCCACGGTCGCTGCCGCTGTCGCCAACCTGGAAATGGAAGGCGCAGGCCACAACAGCGCCATCTGGACCAACGATCAGGAGAAGATCGAGTACGCTGCACACCTGCTGCCTGTCTCCCGTTTCCAGATCAACCAGACTCCCTTCGGCATCAACAACGGTATGCCCACCACCACCACTTTGGGCTGTGGCTCTTGGGGCAACAACAGCATCTCCGAGAACCTGGAATGGTATCACCTGATGAACACCACCCGCGTCTCCGTCACCCTGCCTAATAAGCGTCTGTGGAAGGACGGCGACTGGGATCTGTTCGACGAATGCCCGGTGACCGAAGACTGATCTGACGAGCAGGTAGGATACGCCCCATGGCGTGCCCTTGCCCTCAGGCAGGCGTCCCTCCAGCGTGTCTGGCACGGCGGGTTTGACCGCCCGCTGTGCCGGCACAGCGCCTGTTGCGATCAAAACCCCTATCTGAAAATAACTGTTGGAACAAAATAAGGTGAAAAACAATGATGGAACTGAATTTTAAAACCAATGACATCGCATTTGAGGTCAAAGAGCACGTGGCCTATATCCTGCTCAACAAGCCGGAGCAGTACAACCCCATCTCCGCAGAGGCCATGCAGGACTTGTCCCAGTGCCTGACCTACTGCGAGGAGCATGATGACGTCCGAGCCGTGGTCATCCGCGGTGCCGGCGGCAACTTCAGCGCCGGCGGCAACGTGAAGGCCATGAAGGAACGCCTGGACAGCGGGATCAACGTGACCAAGCGTGGTATCCGCAACGGCGGTGAGTTCATCATGCGGCTCAAGACCCTGCCCAAGCCCACCATCGCTTGGGTGGAGGGCGCCGTGGCCGGCGTGGGCATGAGCATCACCCTGGCCTGCGACTTCTCCATCGTGGAGGAGACGGCGAAGATGGTGTTCGCCTTCGTCAACATCGGGTTCGTCCCCGATGGCGGCGTGACCTATCTGCTGAGCAGACTGGTCGGCCCCAACAAAGCAGCGGAGCTGCTCATGTCCGGCAAGCGTTTCACCGGCGCACAGGCTCGTGATTGGGGCCTGGTCACCGAGGCTGTGCCGAAGGAACAGCTGGAAGAGACCGTCCGTGGCTACATCAAAAAGTACGCCAACGGCCCCAGCGTGGCCTATGCGCAGATGAAACGCCTGCTGTTCAACGCAGCCTTCCCAGAGTTGAATGCTTGTATGCAAAACGAAGTGGAAGCGCAGTATGTTTGCAGCCTGACCGAAGATCATCGGGAGGCGCTGACCGCGTTCGTGGAAAAGCGGAAGCCGGTTTTCCGGGGCCGCTGAAAAATGGAAGGTAACATTAAAAATTAAGATAAAAGAGGTGCAACAATATGAGTAAATATCAGCTGATGACCCGTGACCAGGAAGACCTGGTGGAAATGGTTCATGCGTTCATGCGCAAGGAAGTAGACCCCTATGTTGCAGAGTACGATGAGAAGGGCATCTGCCCCATCGACACCGTCCGCAAGCTGATGGATCTGGGCTTCTGGGGCATCGACGTGCCGGAAGAATACGGCGGCGCTGGCCTGGATGTGACCACCATCATGTATATTCGGGAAGCCATGGCTTATCATGACGCCGGTTTCGCCAACACCTTCAGCGCACAGACCTTCGGTTATAAGCCCGTCCTGCTGTCTGGCACCGAGGAACAGAAGAAGAAGTGGGGCGAACGCCTGGCCAACGGTTCCTTCTGGTCCATGTGCATCACCGAACCCCAGTCCGGTTCCGATGCAGGCAACTGCAAGACCAAGGCCATCAAGGACGGCGATGAATATGTCCTGACCGGCGGCAAGTGCTTTGTCACCAACGGCGGCATCTCCGACATCTTCACCGTCACCGCAGCGACCGACCCCTCCAAGGGCAGCAAGGGTATCTCCCTGTTCATCATCGAACGTGATATGCACGGCGTGTCCGTGGGCAAGCACGAGAACAAGATGGGCATCCGTACCTCCAACACCACCGAGATCGCCCTGGACGAAGTCCGTGTTCCCGCAGAAAACATGATCGGCCCGGAAAACAGCGGCTTCAAGACCATCATGAAGATGCTCTCCCGCACCCGTCCCACCGGCGTTGCTCCCGCAGTGGGCGTGGCACAGCGTGCGCTGGATCTGGCTCTGGAATATTCCAGAACCCGCCTGTCCTTCGGTCAGCCCATCGGCAACCTGGAAGGCATCCAGTTCAAGCTGGCGGACATGGAGATGAAGCTCCAGTGCTGCCGTTCTCAGCTGGCATACTCCGCCGCTCTGGTGGATCGCGGCATCTATGACACTCTGGTTGGCTCCTGCACCAAGTGCTTTGTCTCGGAAGCAGTCCTGGACATCTGCCTGCAGGCTCAGCAGATCTATGGCGGCTATGGCTACTCTAAGGAATATCCCCTGGAAAAGCTGGTGCGTGACGCCCGTATCTTCTCCATCTATGAAGGCTCCAGCGAGATCCAGCGCTACATCATCGGTAAGACGCTGGTCGGTAAGATCTAAGGAGGAAAGAACAGATGAATATTCTGGTTTGTGTCAAACAGGTACCGGATACTACTGCGGTCAAGATCGATCCGGTTACCAATACGCTCATTCGTGCCGGCGTGCCCAGCATCCTGAATCCCTTTGACGGGTTTGCGCTGGAAATGGCATTGCAGATGAAGGATAAGACCGGCGGCACCGTTACCGTCATGTCCATGGGTCCTGCCCAGGCAGAGGATGTGCTGCGGGAAAGCCTGTCCGTTGGGGCAGACGAAGCCTACCTGGTCTCCGGTCGGGAATTTGGCGGCTCGGACACCCTGGCTACCAGCTACATCCTCTCCTGCGCCGTCAAGGCCGTTGAGGAAAAGCGGGGCGAAAAGTTCGACGTCATCTACTGCGGCAAGCAGGCCATCGATGGGGACACCGGTCAGGTCGGCCCCGAAATGGCAGAACACCTGGGCTACACCCAGATCACCTACGCCACCGAGCTGGTCGCCTGTGAAGGGGACAAGGTTCAGGTGCGCAAGGAGACTGCGGACGGCTATGACGTGCTGGAAGCAGCCCTGCCGGTGGTCATCTCCGTGACCAAGACCCCCTTCGAGCTGCGTTACCCCACCGTGAAGAAGCGTCTGGCTGCTAACCGCACTCAGATCCCCACCATTACCCCCCAGGACATGGAAGGCCAGATCGACCTGAGCCGTGCCGGCCTGAAGGGTTCCCCCACCAAGGTCAAGAAGAGCTTCACGCCCCAGCATAACAAGAACTGTGTCGTGGTAGAGGAGGATTCTCCCTCTGCCAGCGCAGTCAAACTGGTTGCCCTGCTGAGCGACGACAAGAAGATTTAAGGAGGCCAGCGATGATGGATTTTACGGAATACAAAGATATTTGGGTATTTATTGAGACGGATGGCGGCAAAGCCGCCAGCGTCGGCCTGGAACTGCTCAACCCCGCCGCTCAGCTGGCTCATAAGACCGGCCAGCAGGCCGTGGCAGTCATCCTGGGCAAGGACAATGCAGCGGCAGAGCAGGAAGCGGCTGCCTATGGTGCGGACAAGATCCTCTCTGTGGAAGATCCCGCCTATGAACACTACACCACCGATGCTTTTGCCTACGGCATGGTCAAGCTGGTGGAGCAGTATAAGCCCTCCATCCTGATGATCGGCGCCACCATCATTGGCCGTGACTTCGGCCCCCGCGTCTCCTGCCGGGTCAAGACCGGCCTGACCGCAGACTGCACTTCCCTGGACATCGACGAAAATGGCGTCATGGGCTGGACCCGTCCCGCCTTTGGCGGCAACCTGATGGCCACCATCATGTGTGAGAACACCCGTCCCCAGATGGGCACCATCCGCCCTGGCGTCTTTAAGAAGGCGGCACCCCAGGAAGGCGCTGCACCCGAAGTCGTCAAGGTGTCCATCCCCGTCCCCGCAGACACCATCCGCACCAAGCTGGTGGAATCCATCAGCGAAGTGGCAGCAGAGATGATCAAGCTGGAAGACGCCGAGATCATCGTCTCCGGCGGCCGCGGTGTTGCCGGTCCGGAAGGCTTTGAAAACTACATCAAGCCCCTGGCAGATGCCCTGGGCGGCGCTGTGGGCGCCTCCCGTGCCGCCGTGGACTCCGGTTGGATCCCCCACGTCCACCAGGTCGGCCAGACCGGCAAGACGGTCGCGCCCAAGCTGTACATCGCCTGCGGCATCTCCGGTGCCATCCAGCATCAGGCTGGCATGAGCGGCTCCGACTGCATCGTGGCCATCAACAAGGATCCCGATGCACCTATCTTCAGCATTGCCGACTACGGCATCGTGGGCGACCTGTTCCAGGTCCTGCCCATCATGACCCAGGAAATCAAAAAGCTGAAGGGGGAATAATCCCCCTTCAGCCCCGTGCGAACCTGTTACGAACAATTCTTTCTGAACTCCTCCTACTTTTATATTACAGAACTTAAAATAAACTACACACTCCTCCTGAAATAAATATTTTACGATTCTATTATATGGGAATATGCGAACGCAGCCTGTGCTCAGCCACACAGGCTGCGTTTTGCGTTTTTAGGGGGATCATCGAAAGATGGAACGAATGAGCATCCAGATGCCCCAGACCAGAAGGACAACAGGGAGGATGCCAATGGCCAGGTTCAGGACGGAGTTAAGAATAGCGTAGCGCATCTTCCAAAGGCCGATGGCGGTGACCACCACCAGTAGGAACACCACCACCCGAAACACCGTCCCCCAGCGCAGGCTGGACAAGCGGTTCCAGAGGGCGGTGCGCCGGTACTGCCGCTCCAACCGCCGCTGCTGCCGTTCCAGCTCCCGCAGCTCCGCCTCATAGGGGTCGGGCTGATGCGTGGGCTGCCGTTGGGCAGGCTGCTGCTGGGGAGGAGAACGATGGGCGGAGTCCACCGTAGGGATGTCCACCGTAGGGGTGCCGCCCTGGAACTGGGCGAAGAAATCCACCCCACCTTGGGGCTGCTTCGGTTCGGACGGCTCTGCCGCAGGAGACGGTATGGGGATGGGCTGGGTCTGCTGCTGCTCCTCCTGGTAGGCGCGGAGCATGGCCTCGAAGGGGTCGGCAGGGGCGGTTCTCTGTCGGCCTTGGGGCGCCACGGTGTAGCCGGCAGACAGCAGATCGGCGTCAGGGCGGTCATCCTGGATGGTTGGGCCGCCGCAGAAGGGACAGCCGGAACGCTTCTTGGAGAAAAGATAGCGGCAATCGTCACAGCGAATGGACATGGCGCACCTCCTAAAGGGTAAAGTGTTGGATGAGGATGGGGATGGGGTGGTTCTTGCCGTACAACAGACAGCCGTCTCCCAGTCGGGTCAGCTCCTCTGGGTTGACCACCGCCTGCTGCACCTCTCGCTGCGCCATGCCGTGGCCGTGGGAGGAGAAGATCCGAAAAGGTTCTCGGTGCTTGTCCATATGCCGCTCGGTGACCTGCCGGTAGTATTGCCCGATGCCGGCGGAGAAGGGGGCGGCGGCCAGGGTGCTGGAGCAGGCAAAGACGAACAGCTCTTGCAGCTGCCCGAACAGAGCGGCCTGGGTGCGGTCGGATGCGTCTGTCTGTACGGCGCTGGACAGATCTTCCGCCAGGATGCCGGTGGCGTAGTTCATGGCGCTGTGCTCCTGGAGAAAGAGGGACTGGAAGCGGGGGCTGTTGGGCAGGGTAATGCCGCTGGTGACCAGCAGGTAGGGAGCGTTCTGGTCGTTGAGGGCTTGCAGCTCTACGGCCAGGTAGTCCAAAATCTCACTCCGGCTGCCGGGGACATAGATGCTGATGAGACACTTCTCCCTCACCGCTTGGATGATGCTCAGCTTGGTGTGTCCGGCAAAGCCGCGGGGCGTCCACAGGCACTTGTTCATAGCTTGAGCAAAGGCGCGGACGGCATGAAAGGCTTTCTGCTGACTGCCGCTCTGGGAGAGCCGTCCCATGAGCTGCCCAGAGAGAGGCTGGGGCAGAAAGGCCAGCACATTCCGTTCCAGGTCGGAATAGGGCATTCGGGTCAGCTCCAACAGCAGGTCCAGGTTGTAGGGGGAAGCACCGAAGGGGGTGGGGTGTTTGGAGCATTGAAAACGCAAGAGTTCGAGATAGTCGGACAGCGCCGACCGCACTGCCTGGGTCTCTGACCGGAAGCCGTCATCGCTGACGGGACAGAGAATGTCCAGTACATAGCTGGCGGACAGACCGTACAGCGGGTCGTAAAAGGCGTTGGCGGCGCCGTTGGGGTTGGCCAGATACATTTGGAACTGAGCCGGCAGGCGGCGGAGAAGGGGATTGCGGTCATAAATGCGTCCCAGATGCCCTTCCAGTTGAGGGTCATTGTGGATCAAGACCACCCCGCGCTTGCCGCAGCAACGCTCCATTTCATGGAGCCCCACTGCCTCTCGTTGCTGTCGGCCGCCACAGAAGGCGGCAAAATTGGCCGCAGCATGGCGGTCGGAGCGCACCTCCTGAAGGGAACGACGCTGCACTTGCTCAAGGGTGCGGAAATGATGGATATGAGCCATAAAATCACCTCAAATAAGGGTCTTTTTCAAAGTAAAAGTAGAATGGTTCCGCTTGAGAGGCCAGCCCTACCACAGCGTGTCCCGGCGGTAATTGCTGAATATGCCAGTGCTCCACGCTGAACCCGTCCCGTTCTCGGTCGATGGGGGTGTGGCTGCCGTTTTCGTATCGGTAGGCGGTGACGTTGGGGCCAAAGAGACGGGTCACATAGTCCCGCGAAGCGTAGTCGCCGGTGTTCAGGGCGATGACCGAGCCGAAGCCGCCCAGGATGACCTGACCGGCCTCCTGTCCGTAGGTGGCATAGATCTGTCCCACGCTTTGCAGTCCTGCTACCACGGACACCCGTTTGCTGCGGCCGAAGTTCAGGGCGTCCTCCAGATGAGTCACCTTGGGCAGCAGTTTCAGCTCATCCAAAAACAAGTGGGTGTGCCCGTTGGCTTCGGTGCTCAGCGCCTCCTTCAGCGCCAAATCCACCAGCAGCCGGTACATGGGCGTCATGACCTCCCCCAGCGCCAGGTCGTACAGGAGGAAGATATTCCGTCCGCCCTTCTGCCGGATGGCCTTGCGGATGGAGAAGGAGGGTTGGGTGGGGGAGGGTTTTTGGCAAAAGACGCCTTGAAAACAGTCGTAGAGCATACTGCGCAATTCACCAAACACCCCCAACGCCTGGTTGCTGGTGCCGTCGCCAATGTAGGAGATCAGCCCGTGCATATCCGGATAGATGCGAAAGTACTGGGCGAACTGAGCGGGGGTCTTGCGGAGCAAAAAGGCAATGAAGTCGGCGTTATTCAGCTGTCCTGCCCACCGTTCCGGAGCGTCTCGGTGGCGGCGGATGAAGTAGATGACCATGTTGGCAAAGATGTCCCGAGCGGCATTGGCGAAGAAGGGCTGGGTCTGAGAGCCGCGTCCCTGAAAGAGCACGTTGGCCATCTCTCTGGCGTTACCCTCGTAGTCCATCGGGGCGTTTCCGTCCGCCAACACCTCATCAAAGAGGTTCCAGATGACGCTGCGCTTCCGGTAACGCCGGTCGTTGCCCAGGATGTAGTCTCCATCCTGGTAAAAGCCCGGGTGGGTGATGTAATCCCCCTTGGTGTCGAAGATGAGACTCACCCCGTCCCGCTGGCCGGAACGGTTCCAGTGAAGGGCTTGGGCGACGATCTGGTTGAGCACATTGGTCTTGCCGCTGCCGGCGCCGCCCAGGAGCAGGAGGTTCTTGAAAACGGTCGGCTCGTCAATGGCGAAATGCCGTCCCGTGTCTTGATCTCGAAACAGGAATCGAGGCGGGTCGTTGGTGGGACGATACTGCCCCTGTTGAACGGAAAAGCCATATAGATTGGTTTCACGCATCACTGCCATGATCGTTCCTCCTGTCGGATATTATGGAGTGTAATCGTCATCGTTGTCCTGGGTCGCCCCGTCATCACCCAGAGCAGCTCCGCCCAGGCTGAGACCCGTCCCAGCCCCCTTACCATCGCTTTTGCCGTCGTCCAGACCGTCATCTTGGATGGTTCCGGCGGATTCCCCAGCGGAAGGGGCGGCGTCCACTTCACCGGCGCCATCGTCATAATCCGCCTCACCGCCGGACAGCTCCAGGGTGCCGTCTGATTCCAGCCCGTCCGCTAGGGAAAGGCCGGTGGCTTCGCCTGCTCCTGTTGCCAGGCCATCTTCGGCAAAAGCGGGCGCTTCTTCAGAAGCGGCTTCGGTTTCCTCTGGTGGAGCGGCGGCGTGGGCTTCCGGATTGGCGCCTGTGGCCAGGGCGCTGACCGCTTCGGGGGAGCTGGACAGGTCTGCGGAGGAGTGGATGCCGTAGGTTTCGCACAGATCGTAGATGGCCTGGTAGCTCTCATTGGCATTGCTGCGCACCACATTGTCCTCCCGATCCTGGATGACCGCAGCCAAGGTTTGTTCGATGTTGGGGTCGTTGTAGTGCCGTGCGGCATCGGACAGGGCGTTTTGGAAGGAGTCGTTTCGAGCGGCGGCGAAATAATCCAGCCGTGCCGAGTCGAATTTCCCTGTGGCTTGTTCGTAATCGGCTAACGCTTGCAGCGTCCGGCTTTGGCCGGCGGCGTAGGCTTCCTTTTCGATGCCTTGGATGCGGTACAGCTCCCAGTCCATGTTGGGGGTGATATAAGTGCCTGGAATCTGCCCCAACTGTGTCTGGATGCCGTGGGTGCCTTCGTGGTAGACTGTGTCTAACGTATTCCAACTGGGCGCCAAGGCGTCGATGCGGCTCTCCACGCGGTTTCCGTTTTCATCGGTGAAATGGGTGCAGAACTGGCCGTCCCGCACCAGATAGGTGTTCAGCCGGATGGTGCTGCCGAACTGCTCCCCGTAGGCGCTGCCCTCCATGGGGTGATGGGTGATGAGACAAGGCTCCACATCGTGTTCTGCGGCATAGCGGTTGGCCACTTCCTGGCAGGCGTCCAGACGTTCTGCAAAGGACAGACCCGCCCACTGGGCGGAGCTGAACAGGGCGTTGAGCTGCCCCTGGGTCAGCGTGTCGTACCGAGTCTCGTATCCTCCTGTGTAGCTCATAGGATCACCGCCGTAAGATCAGCGCCTTGCCATTGCAGGGATCCTTCAGGTAGGCGTCCATGAGGAGAACGGCCTGGAGATAGCTGCACCCGTGGCGCATAGCTTGGATGAGCAGAAGGGAGAACTCGCCGGCCTGGAATTGCTGGGGCTTGCCGGTGTCCAGGTAGCGCCGGAGGGGCGCTTCCAGCCGGTCATCTAGGAACTGCCGGTACTCCTCCGCCTGCTGGACAATGGCTTGCGTGCTCCAAGTAGGGTGGTCGAGGGTGAGAAGATGTTCCAATTCCTGGTTAGAAATGGCGCGCAGCATGGCTGGATTCCTCCTTTTTACGATTCTATGTTATTCAATATAGCAAATCGGAGGGGAGATGACAATAGGAAACGTCACAAAAACGAATATTTTTTCTTTTTCTTCTGAAAACTTCATATTTCCTCTTGCGATCGCATCCGTTCCGTGTTATAGTGTCAGCAAAGGAAACAACGATGGGAGGATCGAACTATGAATCAGGATATTGCACAGGAGATCATCATTTTACGAGCGAAAAACGGCTGGACACAGCAGATGCTGGCGGAGAAACTAGGCACGACACAACGAACCATCGCCGCATGGGAGTCCGGAGTATCCAGTCCACGCAAGACCATGCGGGTCCGCATCGCTCAGGCATTTGACCTGCCGGACAACTATTTTTTAGAGCGTGCGGAAGGGGGAGCGACCCAAAATCAAATAGAACGGATCATAGAACGGATAGACGGCGTGCTCTCCGAATCAGAGCAATTTGGTACAGAGGAGGGGAAGCGGAAAATACTAAAAAAGTTCCAAGAAGTTCTTTCGGACTTTCCCACAGACGGTCAAGACAGAAAAAAATAACGGAGATGAGAATGGAGAAACGCTATGGCAATTATTGGACTTGACTTTGGCAACTATAATACCTTCCCTTGCTTTATTTCAGATTTTGACCCTGGCACGCGCATGGGCGGAATCGTTCACGACCTGCTGCCCAGCGGGTTGCAGGATGGTATCCCCAGCGTGTTCTACTACTCCGAAAAGGTAGGCGTCCTCTGCGGGGAGGAGGCGGTGCGTACCCGTGCGCGGCCGGTGAACAACCGCATCCGCAATCTGAAACGGCACCTGGGGGACTCGATCACCTTGGATGACGGCAGCGTCATCTCCTATGACGACGCCATCACCGGCGTCATCCAGCACTGCGTCCGCCGTGCCAACGAGCAGCTCCACGCCGGCTGGCAGATGACCACCAATCAGATCTCCCTGTCTTATCCCGCCTCCTATACCGCCGCCCAGCTCCAGCGACTCATCGAGCTGGCCGAGCAGGCCACCCTGGCGGACGGCACGCCGGTGAAGGTGGTGGGCACCATTCGGGAGCCGGCAGCGGCAGCACTGGACTATCTGGCGGAATACGCCCAGACCAAGGAGGAGACTACCGTCCTGACCTATGACCTAGGCGGCGGCACCTTTGACCTGGCGCTGGTGGCGGCCTATCCCGCCGGACGAAAGAATCAGACGGGCGGCACCTACTACTATGACGTCATCGCCCCCGGCGGCCTGCCCAATGTAGGCGGCACGGAGTTTGATAAGGTGGTGTATCAGTTGGTACTCTCCAAGCTGGACGTGCCCTTGAAACCGGCGCACAAAAGCGCCTTGCGCCGTCTGGCGGAGAATATCAAGATCGCCCTGAGCACCGATGATTATGTCGAGGAAGATCTGTTCTACGAGGACGACTACCTGCCCTTCCAGATCACCCAGCAGGAGTTTGCGACTGCGTCCCGTGATCTGCTCATGCAGACCATTGATGCCACCCGTGAGATGCTCCGGAATCATCCCAACCAACAGCCGGAGTTGATTCTGCTCACCGGCGGCGCCAGTCAGATGCCCATGGTAAAGCGGGAGCTGGAGAAGGCGCTGCCGCAGTTTAAAGGAAAGATCGTCTATTTCCGTCCCAGTCGTGCCATCGCCTACGGCGCTGCCCGTTTCGGCACGGCAGAGGAGAATCAGGATGTGACCGATGGCGGCAGGATGGTGCAGCAGCGCACGATGTTTGATATTGGCGTCCGTTATTATGAGCGCGGGAAGGAGGATGCGCAGTATATCTACACGCACATTCCTGCCAATACGCCCATTCCTTATACGGGAGTGTTTGAAGACTCGTACACCCATAACGAAGGGCAGCAATACAGCACCTTCCGAGTGTTCGAGGCGGTTACGCAGCATCCGGATCAGTACAAAACAGAAGAAGATTATGTCGAGATTATGAAAGTGACCTTGGATTATGGAGCGCCCATGCCCAAGGGCACCCAGAATGAGTCCAGACTCCATGTGGATGAGCGTGGTGTACTGACCATTCAGGCGCGGACAAAAACATCCGAGGGAGTCAAACCGGTCGAAAATACGGTGCAGCTGACCAACCTCAGCAGCTCCGGTTGAGCAGGAGAGCTATAATGAGTCAGATAAAAAAAGGAACGCATCGCCCCATTCTGGGGTGTGATATTGGCAACGGCTTTGGGTACGTCTCCCTGCTCCAGCAGCAGGCAGGCGACCCCTTGTCCTTGCTCCCCAGCAAGTACCAGCTGTCCGATCTGGGGATGCCCACCACTGCCTATGTGACTCCGCCGGACGGCGCCCCCATCGTGGTGTTCCAGAAGGGGAAGGCGGCGGAGAAGCGGTATCAGAAGTACCCCAAACAACTGGTACACGCAGTCAAAACCCGACTGAAGGAGGGAAGCATCGCCCTGCCGGAGGTGGAGACGCCGGTGCCGGTGGCACAGCTCTACGGTGCCATCGCCAGAGATCTGGTGACTTTGGCGGAGGAAGAACTGAAGAACAAGGGCATCGACCCTATCTATGATCTGGCGTTCACCTTCCCCGCCTCCATTGCCGATGATGCCGCCGTGCTGGAACAGATGCAGCAGGCCATTCAGGCAGTGGAGGTGGACGGTCACCCCCTTCGGGTGCTGGGGCGCTTGCCGGAACCGGCTGCGGTGGCCATTGATTATCTGCACTATATGCAGCACATCGCTCCCGAGGACATCCGGCTGAAGGAGGAACAGTTCACCGTCCTGGTCTACGACCTGGGACACGGCACCTTTGACACCGCCGTAGTCACCGCCCAGAGCAAGGGCAGCCCCTATCAGCTCCACGCCAAAGACGGCCTGCCGATGGTGGGCGGCAAGGATTTTGACCAGGTGCTCTATCAGGAGTTCTGCCGCCAGCTGCGGGAACAGTACGATTACGCCCCTAAGAACGAGCGGGAGCGGCAGAAGATCTTGCAGGCGGCCGTCCAGGCCAAATTTGAGTTGACCGATGGCGAGAGCAGCGTCCAGCAGATCCCTGTAAAAGAGGAATACTATGAAGTGGAAGTGACCCAGGCGCAGTTCGAGGCCCTCAGCCAGGAACTGATGGTACAGACCCTGGAACTGGTGCAGGAGATGCTGGAGGAGAGCGAGGCCAACGGCGTCACCATCCAGGGCATTGTCCTCTCCGGCGGCGCAAGCAAGATGCCCATGGTCAAGCGGAACCTGGAAGCGCTGGTGGAAGGCGCCCTGCCAGTGGTGCTCTACCGTCCCAGTGAAGCGGTGTCCTACGGCGCCGCTCGGTTCGCCTATGGCATCCAGCCGGAGGCAGAAGAACCTCATGAGCAGGATACACCCAACCCAGTGCTAGAGCAGTTCACCGACTGCGGCTATGGCATCTGGATGCCGGCAGAGGGGAAGCTGGATGGCCAGGTGCGCTTCCTGGTGGGCAGCGGCCAGCGCCGTCCGGCAGTGTCCTATCCGGCGACCGTGGTGAGCCAGTCCTCCCGTATGGTCATCAAGCTCTACCGCTCCCAGAGCGGCCAGGAGCAGAACAGCGCAGCGGACACAGAACAGTGTCACTCCATGCTGTGGTTCCCCTTTGACGTGACGGCAGGGCAGCGTTATCAGGTGCGGCTCATCGTCCGAGAGGATTACAGCGTTGTGGTGGAGCTGACGGACGAGGAGGGAAACGTGACCCAGAAGAGTACATCCGATCTGCTGAGCAAGCTGATCTAAGCGGGAAAGGAACCAATGATGATAATGACAACAAAAAAGCCCTTGCGCACGGCTTTGGAGGTGTACCGTTCCGGTTACCAGAACCAGTATGTGCTTGGCGCCTATGTGCTTGGCGTCTATGTGCTGGCCAGCCAGACCTTCTTCCAGGAGCTGCGGAATGCCGTCTGCTACGAGCTGGAGCACTACGGCTTCTGTTCCCTGGTGGATGAGCTGCTGAAGGAGCCGCCTGAGTATATGGATAAGGTAGCCTACGCTGTGTTCTGCGATCTGGCGGTAGGGTATCCTTCTGGCCAGCTGGCGGATGTGAGAAACAGCGATTATCTGCCTTATTTGAACCCTCCTGTGCGCTGGTCTGCGTGCAGCGCTATGGGGAAGCAGTATGGGATTTTGGGCAGCAGGGGAGTGAAGGACATCCAGCGTGCCAGAGATGCGGTGCGTGAGGGACATCTGCGCTACTTAAAGACCTTGACCGAAGCCCAGCCCACCCAGAAGCCCCAGGAGATACCGATCACACCTGCACCCGACCCGAAAGAGGAGGAACGCCTGCTCCAGGAGGCCAAGAACCAGGCCGCGCAAATCGTGGAAAACGCAAAGCTGGAAGCGGAGCGCATCAACCAGAGCGCTCAGACCGCCGCAGATGCTATCCTAGCAGAGGCGCAGGCCAAGACAGAGAACAGCGCCAAGGAGCGGGCGGACAAGCTGGTGCAGAAGTACCTGGCGCAGGCTCAGCGGGAGATGCGTCAGGCCTGCGATGCTGAGATGGAAGTCCGCTTGCAGGAGACTCTCAGCCAGGCACGCACCCTGGAGACCATCCACGGGGAGATGTGCGACAAGACCAACACCCTGCAGGCCAACTGGATCAAGGTGCTGGACAATACCTTGGAGCAGCTCAACGCTGTTAAGACGGACTTTTATCAGCACCTGAGCCAGTGGCAGAAGGCTCTCTACCCCAGAGAGGTGAAAGCCTTGGCCGAGTGCTATCTGGAGCTGTACCGTATGTTAAATGTGGACAAACTCCTCCGAGAGGAAGTGGTCTTCCAGGCCGACCAGCCCCAGACGGAACCATCTCCCAAAACGGTGGAGGGGCTGCACAAGCTGAACAAGACCCTGACCACCTTCCTCCGTCACTTTGAGGCGGCGCTGGATGGCTTGGGACTGTATGCCTATTACCCCCAGCCGGGAGAACTGTTTGATGAGATGCGTCATACGCCCGAGGATGAGGATGCGGTATGTGAGGGCAAGACCATCCAGTTCTGCATCCAGCCCGGCATCGCCAAAAAATCCAGCGATGGCGGCGAGGATGACGTAGTCATTCCCGCTGAGGTGAGACTGAACCCATAGGAGGCGTATCATGAGTACAACACGCTATGAAGCAGCCACCCTCTACGACAGCAACAGACGAAAGACCGGCCACCCCACCCGTTACCTGGTGTTGGATCTGGACACCGGTTCCGCCGGTGCTTGTTCCTGTGACAAAGACGGACGGGCAAGCCTGACCGCCACTTGGGCACTGCCGGAGAAAATCAACCTTTGGACAGCCTGGGTGGAGTGCATCCAGGCGCTGTTGGGAGAGGATTACCCCTTTGATGTGGCGTCGGAGCTGCAACGTCAGCTGCCGGAGTCCAACCGAGCTTTGCACAATTACCTGACCTCCGACCGCCTGTTGGACAGCACCGCTCTGACCTTCGGCGAGCGGAGCTTGACCTGTTCTCAGGTGGAGGCGTCCTTTGAGACAGTGGGAGCTACGCTGGACACCTTGTTGCAGCGGGGCGAAGCATTGGTGCCGGAGCGCGCACGGGAGACCATGGGCATCTTCCCCCTGGGGCAGGCGGCTCACTGCTTCTTGGTGGAGCACGCCATCTGCACCCACTTCTCTGCTGACCCCTTCCTGCCCGATGACCGGTTTGTCCTCGACGGATTCACCCAGGACAGCGCCCAGGTCATTGCCCAGGGCATGGCGCTGGCCACAGCCAATGTGGTGATCGGCCACACCGTCACCCTGGTGCTCACCCAGGCGCCGGACGGAAAGACAGCGGAGATTCCCCTGCTGACCAAGGGTGCACCGCCCACCCAGGTAACGCCGGAAGCCTATGTGGGTCCCATCTACATCGCCAACGGACAGCCCATCGTCCTCAAGGTGGACGATGCCCCTCGGACTGTGAAGCTGCCCTACGCCATGGCGCCCATGGACAGCGACCTGATCGACCTGGCCGCCGGCGGGGACGGCAGTGGGGTGACCTTGAGCATCCGGTGCAGTCGAATGCCCACGCGGGTGTTTGCAGTGCAGTTGACGTAAGGGGACTTTGATAGAGAGGAGCAGAGGATGGATTCCAGACAAAAGAAACAGTTAAAGAGACAGTTGGAGGGACAGGCCAGCCTCCTGGTCTCTGAGAACAGTGACGTGGCCTTGGTCGCTGGCCTGCTGACCACCTGTTCCGCCCTCCTCCGGACGGCAGAACAGAATATGCCCGCCGCCTTTACCAACCAGGAGTTCGACCAGATCTATGCCGGTTACTTAGGGTTAGCCGGTGGTGTCAATCGGTTCAGCCAGTTTGGACAGGGGTATCTGAGTCAGAACTACAAGACCCTGCTCCAGGAGCAGATGGACAAGGCGACACAGCTCCAACAGGAGCGCAAGACCTTGGAAGACCAGCTGACCCAGACCCAGCACCAGCAGGCCGAGACGCAGCAGGCGGTGACCCAGCTAAAAGGACAGTTGGACAGCGCCCAGGCGGAGCACCGGGCGGCAGAAACCCAGAAAGCCCAGCTTACCCAGGAGGTGAGCGACCTCCAAAGCAAGACCGAAGCTCTGAAAGCCCAGTGGGACAGTCTCCAGCGCCAGAAGGAGCAGTTTGAACCGGATTTGGATGCGCTGCTTCAGGCGGTGGCAGCCGCAAAGGAGAGCTATCAGGAGATGGTAGCCTACTACGCCGAGCTGGAACGGATCCAGAAGGGGATGGAGGCGGAAGGCTTTGTGGACATGGCCAGCTTCGCCCAGGCTCTGTTGGATAAGAACCAGCAGGGGGCGGCGCTGATGGCGGACTACGACCGCATCTTGAGCAATGTACTCGCCGATGTGGAAGCCCTCCAACAAAAGGTAGATGACCGAAGACGGGCGGGCGGTTGAGATGAAAGTGCAGCTGCATAACCTCCAGGACGGTGTGACCGTCTTGGGGCCAGGGGTGCGCTATGGACTTTGGGTGCAGGGCTGTCCCCGTCGCTGCCCTGGCTGTATGACCCCCCAGAGCCAGCCCAGAGAGGGCGGCTGGTGGGCGGAGACGTCCCAGGTGGCGGAGGACATCCTGCGCTCCGGTCGGACGGGGCTGACCATCAGTGGCGGCGAGCCCTTCTTGCAGGCGGAAGCCCTGTGTGAACTGATTGGCAAAATCCGCCGGCAGCGGGACATCGGCGTTATCCTTTATACCGGCAACACCCTGGCGGAATTACAGGCCAGCGACGACCCGTGGGTACAGGCACTGCTGGCGCAGTGTGACCTGCTGGTGGACGGCGCGTATATCGAAGCATTGAACGACGGAAAGAACCTCCGCGGTTCCTCCAACCAGAACGCCATCCCCTTGACCGACCGCTATCGGGACTGGGTGGAGCACTACGGTTCGGAGCCGGCGAAGGTGGAGTTCTTCTGGAAGGAAGACAGGATCAGCATGGTGGGCGTGCCCACAAAGGACGTGCTGGAACGGTTTGCACACACATCCTTTTAAAGGTAGGGAGGATTTTTAGATATGAGTTATACGGAAACCCCTGAACAGCGGCAGATCCGCATCCTGAGAAACAGCATCTCCAGCATGAGAAGTGACAACGACCGCCTGAGCAGTCAGAACCGCCGCTTGGAACGGGAGATGGAGCTGGTGCGGCGGCAGCAGCAGTTGGAGAATGAGCGTATGGCGGTGCAGATGCGTCAGTTACAGCAGCAGGAGCGTGCCGCCCGCACCGCCGCCCTCCAGGCGCTGGACGCAGAGGTGAAGGAGAAGGAACGGCTCCAGAGCGAGAAGATCCGTGCCATGCAGACCCAGCACGCTGCCCAGATGCAGCAGCTTCAGAGCCAGTTCCAGAGCGAGCGCCAGGGACTGCGGGAGGAGATCCACCAAAGCCGCGCCGAGCTGCGCACCGGTCTTGCCCAGCTGCGGACGGAGACCGATGCAAAGCTCCGCCAGCAGCGGACAGAGCATCAGGCGGAGCTGGCGCAGCTCAACAGCAAATGGGAAGGCCGGCTCAGCCAGGTAGATCAGAAGGTCAATGCCCTGGCGCAGCAGATCACAGAACGAGAGCAGGGGCAGCGGGAGCTGGCTGTGTATTGGAGCCAGGAGGCGGAACGGCTGGTGCGCCAGCTTCGGGAGAGCTTCCGGCCGCAGCTGCTGGATCGCCGCCGTATGACCGTCCTGGAGCGGAAGATCCGGCAAGCCCAGGAGGACATTCAGGGCGGACAGTACCAGTCCGCCATCACCGCCGGTCGGGACGCCTTCTTTGACGCCTTGGACAGCAAGGAGGATTTGGCGGCGGCGGAATTGGAGTGGAACTACTGGTTCAACGCCGTCAAAACCAGAGAGGCTCAGCTGCTGGACAGCTTGGACGCCGCCCAGCATCGGGTGTACACCATCCCCATGGACGGCGAACAGGTGGAGGAGGACAGCGGCATTGACTATTGGACTTATGGCCAGCTGTCCATCACCCAGGAGCGCATCAACCAGCTGCGTCAGCAGCTGAGCCAGCTGGACAACGCCACCACCACAGAATTGCAGGAGCGGGTGGAGCAGATCCGCGGCTTGCAGGAGGAGTTGGTGCTGGTGGAAAACGCCGCCCACATCAACGTGGCCATGTCCCTGTCCCGCTTTGAGACAGCGTCCAAGATCGGACACATCTTGGACGAAAATTATGAGATGATCGACTCCGATGGGGACTTCTTCAGCGAGGAGAACCGAGAGGAGTACCACGCCATCTTCCAGAACCCAGTCACCCGGGATCAGGTGGCGGTGGTCATCACTCCGCTGCCGGACGAGGCTGGCGTGGTCACCAATCATGTGGAGCTCATCGTGGGCAACGCGGACAACAACCCCATCACCCGAGATCGCATGGTCAACGAAGTGGCGGAAAAGCTCCGAGGTGCTGGCGTGGAAGGCTGCGCCTTCCCCTGCGCCAGACGGTACGGGGACGGGACGGCTCAGGAGGTGGCTCGCGTAGGCAATATCGCCGCCGTGGCTGCCGGGAAGGAGTCCGCCCGTGCTACTCCGCCGGAGGGTGCGGTGCAGACCAGAGACGTCACCGCCCGCATTGGACGAAAGACCAGACCCTGATAACAGAGGAGAACCATCATGGGAGCAAACTACTTTACACCGGAAAACGCCTGGCGGCATCTGTTCTTCATCCACGGCTGTACCGCAGATGAGTTCTACACCGATGGCGGTCTAAAGCTGAATATCGAGCAGCTGACCCAGCTGGAGCTGAAGCGCAGCGGCTATGAGCGGGTGGTCTTTTACGACAAGGATCAGAAGCTCTACTGCTACGATGACGAATCCTTCGCCCTCCTGCGGGGGCGGAGCGGTGCGGGCAAAGAATCGGCTCCCGCACCGGAAGGCGCTGCGCCCACCCATCGGAAGGGCGGACTGAAACGGGGCAAGCTAGGCAAAAAGGCGGCTGCGTCAGCAGAGCCTGTCCAGCCGGTGGAGGCGGAAGCCGTTCCCGACCAGCCGGAGCAGACCGATGGAACGTGGACGCCCGGCGCCGCCTCCGGCATCGGCATCCGCCGGATGGGCGATGGCTCGCTCCACCTGGGCATGGTAGACAACACCTTCGTCAAGCGCCAGATAGACGCCTATATGTATGACGCCAGCATCAAGACGGCGGTGGTCATCAATGATCCGGATGACTTCCTGCGGGAGTTCGGCGATGACCCTATGCACGCCCTCACCGCCGGATACGAGCGGATGGGGACGGAGAACCAGAACATCATGGTCTTTCTTTACACCGATGAACGCTTGGGCAACGTCTACCAGGTCGCCCAGTTCGACCCCCAGGGGAAGAACGTCAACGATATTCAGATCGGCTGCCCCAATGTGGCCGAGCTGCGCAACCTGCTCACCTATCTGCGGGTGCGCCACGGCTTGCGGATGTCCCTTCGGGATTTGATGCCCAACGCCCTGGCCTTGCGCCAGGCCATGTCTCTCAGCGAGCAGGAGGTGCGCATCAAGGATCTATACACCCGCCTGCGGGCCTTTGGCGATCGGCAGCCTCTGACACCGGCAGCCTGCTATGAGCTGGTGGGCGTGAAACAGCCTACCCCAGCCAAGGAACAGCTGGCATCGCTCATCGGGATGCAGTCCCTGAAGGATGCTTTGGCTCAGTTTGACACCGGTGACGCCGACCAGGCTGGCGCACTGGCCTACTTGACTGCCTCCCGCCTCCAGCCTGACCTGCCCCATCCCAAGCCCAAGGAGGAGATGATCCACTTCCTTCTCACCGGCAACCCCGGCACTGGCAAGAACACCACCGCCCACCTCATCGGACAGCTATTCTACGAGATGGGCTATCTGGAGACTGGACATGTGGTGGAGACTGACCGTTCCCAGCTGGTGAGCAACCATGTGGGCGAGAGCGCCCTGTGGACCCGACAGAAGGTGCAGGAGGCCATGGGCGGCGTGCTGTTCATCGACGAAGCCTATACCCTCAAGCGCAATCGCGACAGCGGCAACGACTTTGGCCAGGAGGTCATTGACACGCTGGTGAAGCTGATGGATCAATACAAAGGCAAATTCATCTTAGTGGCGGCAGGCTACCCCAGGGAGATGGAGCTGTTTGAGAAGTCCAACCCCGGTCTGGCCGGACGGTTCCGCCACCTGCACATCAGCGACTACACTCCGGCGGAGATGGAACAGATCGTGGCCTTCCACACACGGAAGAACAACGCCGTCCTCTCTGACGAACTCCAGGCAGCACTGCCCAACTTCTGTGAGAACTGGGTGAACCTGGCGGGCACGGAGTGGAACAACGCTAGAGAAGCGGTGAACCTGCTGGATAAAATGCTGCGGAACTGGAAACAGGATCCGGAAGCCCAGTCGGTGACCGATGAGACGGGGGTCACCCACGCCCTCCTGGAACCACGCCACATTCCGGAAGCCCTGTCCGGCAACCTGAAACCGGTGGCGGAGATGCAGGCGGAAGCGCTGAACCGGCTCAACAGCCTGACCGGTCTCAATGGCGTGAAGGCGACCGTAGAGCGGCTTCGCCGCCGGATGCTGGCAGGCGATCAGAAGGAGCCGGGACACTACCTGTTCACCGGCAACCCCGGCACAGGCAAGACCACCGTGGCACGGTACATGGGGCAGATCCTGCGCAACCTGGGGATGCTGAAGCGGGGGCACCTGGTGGAGTTCACCGCTTCGGAATTGATGTCCCAGGTGTTCAACGAGGAGCATCAGGGGGACTTCTATGAGACGGTGAGGCACGCCATGGATGGAGTGCTGTTCATTGATGAGGCCTATCAGCTGACCACCGACACCACCGGCCGTGGCCGTCCCATCCTGGATGCGCTGCTGCCCTTTATGGAGAACAATCGCAATCATCTCTGCGTCATCGTGGCAGGCTATGAGGACGAGATGGACGACTTCTTGAAGTACAATTCCGGCTTCCAGAGCCGGTTCACCGAGAGCGTACACTTTGACAACTACTCTGGCGCCCAATTACAGGCCATCCTGTTGGCCATGCTGGAAGAACAGGGCATCCAGGCGGATGCAGACTACCAGGAGTACGCCCTGCGCGCCTTGACTCGTTATGTGGAGATCCACGGCAAGGAAAAATCCTTCGGCAACGCACGCTACGTCCGCAACGAGTTCCTTCCGGATTCTCTGGACGCCCAGACTGACCGGCTCATCCGCCAGTACGGCGAGGATTTCCCCAGAGAACTGAAACAGCAGCTCACTGGTGCGGACATCCCAGCCGAGCTGGTGCGCTTCACCAAGCAGCCCCTGCCCCAGCCGGACACTCGGACGGCAGCGGAAAAGCTGGATGACCTGGTGGGCTATGAACCCATCAAGGCGGAGCTGCGCAAGCTGCTCAAGGCCAAGCGTTCTGCCCAGGCGGAGGAACTGGGCGTGGTTCGGATGCCGGAACGGCTCCATTGGGTGCTGGAGGGCAACCCCGGCACCGGCAAGACCATGATCGCCAAGCTCATCGGCCAGGTCTATCGGGAGTGCGGCATCCTGCCCAAAGGACATACCAATAAGGTCACCCGCTCCGACCTGGTGGGGGAATACATGGGGCAGACCGCCCAAAAGACTCGGCGGGAGATCGACCGCGCCATGGGCGGCGTGCTGTTCATTGACGAAGCCTATACCCTGACCAAGGTGGAGGGCAACGGCAGCGGTTATGGCCAGGAGGCCATTGGGGAGCTGGTGGAGGCCATGGAGGATTATAAGGGCGAGTTTGCCGTCATCTGCGCCGGTTACCCGGATGACATGGAGGACTTTCTGAAAGCCAACGCGGGCCTTGCCAGCCGGATGAAGAAATTCGTCCTGGAGGACTACACGCCGGCAGAGCTGGCAAAGATCTTCCGTCATATGTGTCAGGAACAGAAGGCGGAGCTGACACCTTCTCTGGATGAGAAGCTGGAACAGCTTTTCGCCAATCAGAAGCAGCGGGAGAGCAAGCTGCGGGATTGGGGCAACGGTCGGGAGGTGGAGAACCTGCTGCGGGAGATGCTCCACGAATGGGAAGATCATCCGGAATTCCGAGAGACGGAGGACGGAAAGAAGATCCTGCTCACAGAGGAGCATGTGCCCAAGAAGTTCACCCGCTATCTCAAGGGCACGACCCAAACAGCGGAAAAGCCCCGCAGCGCGATGGAGGAGATCCAGCAGCTTATTGGCTTTGATGAGGTGAAGGGGGAACTGGAGGATCTGCTGTCCCTGGGACAGATCAGCGCACGTCCCGAAATGGAGGATCTGATGGATGACCTGAACTTCCACTGGGTGCTTCGGGGCAACCCAGGCACCGGTAAGACCACCGTGGCGAAGCTGATTGGCAAGGTCTACAAAGAGATCGGCCTGCTCTCTCGGGGGCACACGGTAAAGGTGACCCGTGCCGACCTGGTGGCAGAGTATGTGGGACAGACCGCTGTAAAGACCAAACGGTGCATTGACCGCGCCATGGGCGGCGTGCTGTTCATCGACGAAGCCTATACCCTGAAGCGAGGAGGCAGCGGCGGCGACGACTTTGGTCAGGAGGCCATCGACACCCTGTTGGAGCAGATGAGCGACCGGAATGGGGAGTTTGCGGTCATCGCCGCCGGATATCCTAAGCCCATGAAGGCGTTCCTGGATTCCAATCCGGGGTTTGAGAGCCGGTTTGAAAAGGATTTCCTGCTTCGGGATTATACTGCGAAAGAGTTGTGCCAGATCTTCCTCCAGAAATGTCAGAAGAAGCGATTCGTCCTGGCCGAGGATTTGCAGGAGGTGCTGGAACTGCTGTTTGAGAACATGATTGATGCCAGGATCAAGAACTGGGCCAACGGTCGGGAAGCGGAAAAGCTGGAGGTTCAGATGCGCAAGCTGTGGGCACGGGACCCGGAGCTTCGGGATGGACAGCGGGTCTACGCTCTGCGCCACCTGCCGGAGCAGTACCTGTCCTACCTGGCCGACGAAGGGGAGGAAGGGGAGGAATCCGCTGCCCCCAGCCCCAAGCAGGCCAAGGCCGCCTTTACCCTGTCGGCGGACAAGCTGGCTCAGCCGGAAGGAGCGGGAAACTGGGAAGATCGCTATCTGAACCAGGTGGCCAGCGTGGTCTACATCCGAGCGCAAAACGAAGGCGGCGTCAGCAGCGGCAGCGGCTCTATCCTCACCAAGGACGGCTATATTTTGACTTGTAATCACGTTATTGAGGGCAGCAGCAGCATCCTGGTGCGCCTGAAGGTGGATAACGGTCAAAAGACCTTGTGGAATCCGGCGGACGTGGTGTGGTCGGACAAGGAATTGGACGCAGCCATCTTGAAGATGGAGGACGGAGAGTATCCCACCCTGCCTCTGCGCCCCTTGTCCCAGCCCACCCAAACTGGCGAGTCCATCTATCACTGGGGCTACCCCTTCGGTGGGAAGCTCAGCGACGACCTGAACGAGTTGCAGCCCAGTTTGTTCCAGGGCTATATCTCCTCCACCCAGATCAAGAACGGTCTGGAGCGCATCAACACCAACATGGAGGCCAAAAAGGGCTGTTCTGGCGGCCCAGTCTTTTCCAAGAAGGACGGCGCCATCATTGGCATCCTCTGCGGCTCCCAGACCTCTGGGGACGAGCACTTTTTAGAGGAAATCAACTATGTGCTTCCGGTAAAATACATTTGGGAGCGAGTTGTCACTCATACAGAAACAGAACAGGAGAAGGGAGACAACGCATGAGCATCAAATTGGCTTCGGTCTGCCCTGTGTGCGGCAGACCGAAGGGAGCGGTTTCGCTCTCAGAATACGACTGCGCCCATTGTGGGTTCCAGAATGCCTACCTGCAGAGCTTCGCCGGAGAGGAAAGTCGGGCGCAGTGGCAGAGAACCGTTCAAGATGCCCAGGCGGCTTGGCGGGGCAAGCAGCGGGCGGAGTTGGCTCGTGCGCATCGCCTGACGGTGGGCAGCCACGGCGTGGCGCTCTGGGTGCCGCAGGAGAATGCCCTCTACCTGGCGCTGGCCAACGGACAGCTCCAAGTGGAGCAGCAGGCCGTGCAGTACAGCGCCACCGAGCGCAATAGCGCTGTGCGTTACGCCAACGGCACTGTAAAGGTGTTGGGCGAGGACAACAGCTATGGGCAAAAGGATACCAATCCGTGGCGGGACATCCGTTTCGTCCTGGCTGCCCCCAACTGCACCTATGGTGTCACGAAGACCGGCGCAGTGCTGGCACAGGGTGTTCCGGTGGATCCAACGGTGCGGGAATGGGCGGATATGCAGAGTCTAGCCTGTGGTACCCGCCATGTGGTGGGCTTGACCACAGGCGGCACCGTCCGCCTGGCCGGCATATTGCCGGCCGGCGCAGCGGAAGCAATCGCATCTTGGCAGAACGTGACACAGCTCACAGCGGCACGAGACTGCGCAGCGGCGCTGCATCAGGATGGCACGGTATCTTTTGCCGGCAAGCCCAACGACCCCAGAAAGGAAGCGGAGCAGTGGCAGAACATTCTGTCCGTGGCCTGCGACAGCGCCTATGTGTACGGCCTGACCCAGGACGGCAACCTGTTGCTGGCCGGCTCTTGTAAGGCGTTCCTGGATAAGGGGCGCTCGGAAGCGGCTCAGTGGACGGATTTGATGGAGCTGGCCTGTAATACTGCCGGTGTGGGCGCTGTGGACGCCGCTGGACAGCTGCATTTTGCCGGAACCATGACCGGAGATGTGGAGCAGATGCTCCGAGTGTGGGAAGAGCATATCCACCCGATATGGTAAAAAAACAGACGCAAAACATTGTGTTTTGCGTCTGTTTGGTTTTTGATGCCAGCAGGGGGTGAAACTGCTGTTGCAATATTTAATTGTATACAGTCCCCAGCTTTTCCAGCCGGTCATATCGCTCCATGGCCACATCTTCCGACTCCTGGAACAACGCATCCGCCCGTTCGGGGAAGGACCGCGTCAGCGCAGAGTACCGAGCCTCGCCCATGATGAAGTCACGATAGCCGTTCTGAGGCTTCTTGCTGTCCAGCACGAAGGCGGGCTTGCCTTCTGCCTTGGCAGCGGGGTTATAACGGAACAGGTTCCAATAACCGCAGTTGACAGCCTTCTTCATCTCGGCCTGTGCGTTGGTCATGCCGCCGGGGATGGAGTGCAGTTCACAGGGGCAGTAGCCGATGATGATGGAGGGGCCGGGATAAGCCTCTGCTTCCACAACGGCCTTGATGCACTGTGCGGGGTTGGCGCCCATGGCCACCTGTGCCACATAGACGTAACCATACTGCATCATGATCTCGGACAGGGACTTCTTAGCCAGGCTCTTACCAGCGGAGGCGAACTGTGCCACCTGACCGATGTTGGAAGCCTTGGAAGCCTGACCGCCGGTGTTGGAATAAACTTCGGTATCGAAGACGAAGATGTTGATGTCTTCACCGGATGCCAGTACATGGTCTACGCCGCCGAAGCCGATGTCATAAGCCCAGCCGTCGCCGCCGAAGATCCAGCAGGACTTCTTGTTCAGGTAATCCTTCTTGGACAGGATGTCTGCTGCCAGGCTGCAAGCCTCACAGTCACAGTGATCCTTACCGGCAGCCTTCAGCTCCTTCACATGAGCCAGATAGCTTTCGGCGTTGGCACCCAGAGCCTTCTTGCCCTCGTCAGTGCTCAGGAATGCGATGGCTTCATCGACGCCCATGATGCTGGTTTCCAGAGCGGCGATATAATCCTTGGTGGCAGCCTGGTTTGCGTTGCCGTCATTGAAGGTGTCCAGCCACTTCTGTGCTGCTTCCTTCAGTTCGGGACGAGCGTGAGGAACTTCCAGCAGAGCGCGGGTGGAGTGTTCCAGAGCGTCACGGATGGACTTCTGGCCATAGTACAGACCCAAGCCGTGTTCTGCGCCGTCTTCGAACAGGGAGTTGGCCCAAGCGGGACCCTTGCCTTCCTTGTTGACGGTGTAGGGAGAGGTAGCAGCGGTGCCGCCCCAGATGGAGGAACAGCCGGTGGCGTTGGAGATGATCATGTGATCGCCGAACAGCTGCGTGACCATACGGCCATAGGTGGATTCGGCGCAGCCTGCGCAGGAGCCGGAGAACTCCAGCAGGGGTTCACGGAACTGGCTGCCCTTGACGGTCTGGTCAACCAGCTCGTCCTTGACGGAGACTTTGTCTACGCAGTAATCGAAGACGGGCTGCTGATCCAGCTGAGAATCCAGATCTTCCATGGTGATGGACTTGGTGGGGCAGATGTTGGCGCAGGCGCCGCAGCCCATGCAGTCCAGGGGAGAGACGGAGATAGCAAACTTGTACTTGTCCTTGCCGGCGCCGACCTTGAAATCAGCCATCTTGGTGTTTTCAGGAGCGGCAGCCTGTTCTGCTTCGTCCAGAGCGTATACACGCAGGGTAGCATGAGGACAGACGAAGGAGCACTGGTTGCACTGGATACACTTTTCGGGGTTCCAGCAGGCAACGCTGGTGGCAACGCCGCGCTTTTCAAAGGCGGAGACGCCATCGGGGAAGGTGCCGTCGGCCACGTCTTCAAAGGCGGAGACAGGCAGGCTGTAGCCGTCCATCTTGTCGATGGGCTTGAGCAGGGTTTCCGCAATCTTGACGGAAGCGGGACGGCCGGTCAGTTCGGGTTCGGGAGCATCGGGAGCGGGATTTGCCCAGCTTTCGGGTACGTCGATCTTGACAAAAGCGGTAGCGCCCACATCGATGGCGTTCCAGTTCTTATCAACCACATCCTGACCCTTCTTCAGGTAGGAGTGTTCTGCTGCGTCCTTCATATACTGGATGGCATCTTCGGGAGGCAGCACCTTGGCCAGTGCGAAGAAAGCGGACTGAAGGATGGTGTTGGTGCGCTTGCCCATGCCCACCTTCTTGGCCAGGTCGATGGCGTTGATGGTATACAGATTGATCTTATGATCGTGGATATACTTCTTGGAATCTGCGGACAGGTGGTGTTCCAGTTCTTCCGGAGTCCACTGGCAGTTGATCAGGAAGGTGCCGCCGTCACGGACGTCGTTGACGATCTTGAAGCCCTTGGTGATATAAGCGGGGGTGTGGCAAGCCACGAAGTCTGCCTGATGGATATAGTAGGGGCTGCGGATGGGGCTGTCGCCGAAGCGCAGGTGGCTGATGGTGACGCCGCCGGTCTTCTTGGAGTCATACTGGAAGTATGCCTGAACGTACTTGTCGGTGTGGTCGCCGATGATCTTGATGGAGTTCTTGTTGGCGCCAACAGTGCCGTCGCCGCCCAGACCCCAGAACTTAGCCTCGATGGTGCCGGGAGCAGAAGTGCTGGGAGAGGGCTTCTCCTCCAGAGACAGATAGGTCAGGTCATCGGTGATGCCGATGGTGAAGTGTTCCTTGGGCTGATCCTTAGCCAGTTCTTCAAACACAGCAAATGCGGAGGAAGGAGGAGTATCCTTGGAGCCCAGACCATAACGACCGCCGCAGACGGTGATGTCAGTGCGGCCAGCCTTTGCCAGAGCGGTGACCACGTCCAGATACAGGGGTTCGCCCAGAGCGCCGGGTTCCTTGGTACGATCCAGGACGGCGATCTTCTTGACGGTATCGGGGATTGCGGACAGCAGACGGTCTGCTGCGAAGGGACGATACAGACGAACCAGGATCAGGCCGACCTTTTCGCCGCGTGCGTTCAGGTAGTCAACGACTTCGCTTGCCACGTCAGTGATGGAGCCCATAGCGATGATGATGCGGTCTGCATCGGGAGCGCCGTAGTAGTTGAACAGCTTGTAGTCGGTACCCAGCTTCTCGTTGATCTTGCCCATATACTTTTCAACGATCTCGGGCACTGCATCGTAATACTTGTTGCAGGCTTCACGATGCTGGAAGAAGGTGTCGTCGTTCTCGTGGCAGCCCTTGGTGGTGCCATGGTTGGGGTTCAGGGAGCGGGCACGGAAAGCGGCCACAGCATCCATATCCACCATGTCGGCCAGGTCAGCATAGTCCCAAACGGACAGCTTCTGAATCTCGTGAGAGGTACGGAAGCCGTCAAAGAAGTTCAGGAAGGGGACGCGGCCTTCGATGGCAGCCAGATGAGCCACAGGAGCCAGATCCATGACTTCCTGGGGGTTGGACTCAGCCAGCATAGCAAAGCCGGTCTGACGGCAGGCCATAACGTCTTCGTGGTCGCCGAAGATGTTCAGGGCATGGGTGGTCAGGGCACGAGCAGCGACGTGGAAGACGCCGGGGAGCAGCTCGCCTGCAATTTTATACATATTGGGGATCATCAGCAGCAGACCCTGAGATGCCGTGTAAGTGGTGGTCAGGGCACCGGCGGACAGGGAACCGTGGACGGTGCCGGAAGCGCCAGCCTCGGACTGCATTTCGATGACCTTGACAGGATTGCCAAAGATGTTCTTCTGACCCTGGGCAGACCACTGATCCACATAGTC